>Ga0307515_10001244_pt1 | contig 58104 bp, 69 predicted proteins | sample 17_EM_MG_FD_194513 | JGI IMG/M metagenome (GOLD analysis project Ga0307515, IMG submission 194513) | Populus trichocarpa ectomycorrhiza microbial communities from riparian zone in the Pacific Northwest, United States - 17_EM | ecosystem: Host-associated > Plants > Roots > Unclassified | place...
CTCTCATTGGTCAACGTGTGGTTTTACATAATGTTTCTTCACGCGCTTTATTTCTTTGGATACTGATCCAAACTTCACTGTAAACTCGACATTTCTTCAACGGGTAAACACTCCGTTGCCCCCGGTGCCAAGACCAAGAATCACAGTCGATGTAAGAAAGCACGCTCACAACCTCTGATGCAGCTAGGAGTTCGAATGAATCACAAGATCAACGCCGAATCCATACGGGCCTTGGAACAACATATTGGGGAACACCGAGACGAGGGGATCATGATGCACCTTAAACGCGTTCGGAATTCGCTGCTGAACGTGTCCGCACTCTCACCTGAGATACTTGGGGACATTTTCCACCAAAATGACATCCTCAAGTCGACTTTTGGTGGGCTGGAGAAGTGATCGTACAACTTCCTCCTCGTCTGTCACCATTTGTTCGAAGTCGCCTCGCGCACCCCCGAGCTTTGGAGTTGTTGGGGCAACAGTTTGGAACATTGGAAGAGACGGTATCTGTGTCCTCCAGCTTCTCAGTTCGACCTGGTGGTTCTGGACGGGATACGGTACGTAGAGGGATCTTTCGACGATACCCTCCGGAACACACTCTAGGATCGCGCTGCACGGGATAGTATTACCATACAACGGGTTCATCTCGGAGCCGACGATTCGGAACTTCTGAGCTCTGTACTTTCTTCTTCAACTGCCACCCGCCAGAGGCTCCGGCCTGGCAGTTTGGAGTCACTTGTTTGTGGACGGAGGACATAACACCAGTGGATGTCTCCGATTTTTTCGCCCACTTCCATCTCTCGAAATTACGACACCTCGAACTTATCAACTATAAGATCTCATCGTGGGACTACTTGTTGCCACAGACTACGCTTCTTACAACCCTAGAACTCTCTCTCAACAAGACCTCACCCACTCCAACCATGTCCCAGCTGCTCTCGATACTCGCCTCAAATCTTCACCTCCAAGACCTGACACTTTCCATGGGAAGGGACCCTTCCGCAGTGTCAGTGGGTCCTCCTCCCGGGTAGCGCTTCACCACTTGAGGCGGCTCGACCTTGCCGGACGTTTACCACACCTCTTCAGTTTTCTGGACCGGTTTGAACACCCCGACAGTATGGAAGACCTATCTGCCAATGTGCACGATTGCGCCACTCCCGACATTTCGCAAACCATCGGGCCATACCTACGAGACCACGTCCAACGTCGCGGAGAATCTCAAAACGGACTGAGCCTTTTCCTCACCTACGACACAGCCATTAGAGTCCATCTGAACGATGGAGACGAAACCTACTCCTCGATACGGATACCTGCGTTTGCGAAGATTATGGTGGGCCGCGCGTGGTATTCATGAAGAACCCATACCTTTTCTTTCCGGGCCTGAAGGTACTGGACCTCGACACAGCAAATCTATCCACCGTTTTACGTAGTCAAGGTCACAGGGATGCGTTGGAAACCAACAATAATTTTTATGCCTGCACAAAACCCTCTTACCAGATTAAAATTTAGCGCCGTATTTTTACAACCAGAGATGGGCCGCAACAAAACCGGCATAATGTTCCCCCACCCTGTAAAGGAGCCCGCCGGTGAGACATCCATATACCCCATCTGACCTGGAAGGGTTTTGCAACTTCAAGTTAAGAGGTCTGGGGCAAACCTCGAAGAATGATGATTTCTCCGCAGAGTGATCTTCATGTTGGGCGTAAGTATGGTGTTCGTCAGCCCCTTTCATCATATCAGGTGACAGAGGGCATGACAGAGATCGGCCGGGATGCGAGGTAGTGACGATCACCATACGGAGACGCAAAGAGATAGCCCTGCCAGTATCAATTCCGCAAATACTCCTGTCTCAGTCCATGTAGCTAGCATCATCAAACCAACGTAGTGGTTTAAGTATTACAACCGCTTCACTCTCTGTATCTTTGATTTTTAACTTTCGGGTGGTCGGTGCCAAGGCGGTTCTGGAAGAAACATAAATACTCCCCACAGCCCAAATAGCATCACACCTACCCTGTAGCACCCCCTCGCTCGAGTGTAGAATTCCACCACTTGTGTAATCACGGAGGTTACAACATGTCCTCGGTTCTTCAATGGGCATGTGATAGTCCAACTCATCCATCAGGCACATAAGCTCGTGCCCCCTATCCCGTGCACAGTCTAGTGGTGGAGGTCGTCTCATCAACTCAGGGGGTTCCACAGGATATTCCCGGCATGCAGCAGAACAGAGTAAACCGAACGTTGCTTTCTCTGTCCCCAATATAGCCATGGACTCTAAGAGTCCTTCCAGCTTCCTCAGCTTCTCGGTGTCCTTGGGCGTACGCTTGCCTGGTGCCATTGTGTCCTCGAAGAAAACTATGCCAAAGCTCGTGTAGTGACTCCCAACCCAAAGGGGAAGCGCATGGAGAGCAAGACTGGATTCCTCAGAGACCTCGTTGGCGATGGCGTCCATGGCTTCGAAGTGGTTGTCGAAGATGTTGTATGTTCTTGCCCATCCTGGATACTTCCGCACAAGGTACTTGACCGCTTTGACTTGGTCGATCTCGTACCCGTAGACATAGAGAGTCGGAGAGATATCGGTCCTGAAGGAAGGGGGAACCCTACAGTTAATGGCACGTCGGTGATGAGAAGGTATGGCGTACATCGTGGCTTGTGACAAGTGGTGAATATCGATTTCCCCACGTATTCAGTGCGATGCGTAGGAATGACCCCTGAATATAGGAGGTGCCGAAAAGCCACACACGGTGCGAAGGGATCGTAGGGAAGTTGAGTGTTTGCCTCCTATTCTCCCGCTTCCTGCATTACGTATGGCCTGTAGTCGACCTCAGTGTGAACCTGGAATGGATGAGGTAATGAGTCGCGAGGGGCGCTGGAAACGGTTGGCCAATGTCATCGGATGGGCTCTGAGACTCTTGAGCGGTTGCAGCGGTCTCAGGCGTTCGCAATCTTCCGCGTACCATCTTAAAAAGAGAAAAAAGTCTTTGTTTGGTTAAGGAATTTGATCACCATGCGCGCCACGCGTACGCTGGGTTAAGCATATACGAATGCTAGACCATCCACACATCGATTGGAGGGTGTACGAATCTTGTTGCGTCCAACTTAGCGACCCAATGAGTGAATCTGTGCGCAAGAGGTGTTCACGCAAGTCAGGACTTGTCATTGCAGATAAGCGAACCTTTCAACGGCGAGCTGGAGAAACCAGACCCATCTGTCGTTGGCATTAAGAGACCTGGCTCCGAGAGGGATCCTGAACGCAACCTCAGGGTAGGAATCAGGATTCTGGACCCTCCATTTCAGAGCTTGGAAGGCGCGGAGCAACCTCAGGTGAGCCTTGATGTGCTCCGGGGTCAAGTTGAGGTTCGCGGAAACTGAGGGGACGCTTGATATTATCGACTGGTTGTCGTAGAGAGAGCTGGGGGGACTGGTGAAAGCGGCAGTGTAGGCTGGGGAAGGATCCGAGTCGAAGAGTTCAGCCTCCATCGTCTGGTCTGGGGACATCTGGGAAGTGGTTTGGAGGGAGAAAACTTGAGTGCGTTGCCAAACGGGGGTTAGGTTGATTGATATGGACGTGGCGATGATAAGTTGGGAGCGCGCAGCTGTATTCCATGGAATCAGGCATCAGGAACGAGTTCAACTAGAGTGAATTTGAAAACGAACGTTCATATCTCAAGGTCCCGCGGTCCTCGCACTCGCTTCTCTTGGTCGCATTTCACCAAGAATGCACTGTTTAATGATCCATACCCCAACGCCCTCTTTGCACGTGTTCGCAGCCAACCCGTCCTTTCTGTGTCCCGAGAACATGGCACACGAACGAATAGTCTTCGGGCTTTTGCAGCCGCCAGGACGGGGTTACCCAAACGGATTGTATGTCCCGAAAGTCTGCTGCATCAGTCGGAATACCCCGACAGGATGGAAGACCAATCGATCGATGTGCACGATTGCACCACCTCCGATATTTCGAAAACCATCGGGCCGCACCTGCGAGACCACGTCCAACGTCGCGGAGAATCTCAAAACGGACTGAGCCTTTTCCTCACCTACGACACAACCATTAGAGTCCATCTGAGCGATGGAGACGAAACCCACTCCTCGATACGGATGCCCGCGTTTGCGAGGATTATTTGACCGTGCGTCTATGTGCCAGGTATTCATGCAGGACCCTATACCTTACTTTCCGGGCCTGAAGGTACTGGACCTCGACACAGTAAATCTGTCCACCGTGTTTCCAATGCCGGACCGCAGGGGGCCGCTCGCGTACGAGAAGATCCCCATTTCTCCGCAGCACATCTCTTTGAAATGGCCGTTCTCAGATGATTGCGACTGGGGTTACCTCACGGCCTTCCTGTCTCATCGAGCATCAGCTGGAAACCCGATCGTTCCACTCACAATCCTCGAATCCCCTCATATGTGACTGGAGGTGGTAGATCGTGTGGTGAACATGGTTGAGAAGTTTAGGATGGACCGAATGAACATGTGATGTCCTTTCGCTCGTTGTAATGGAGTCATGGTGATCACGCCGTCGGCGATGTTGAATTGTGTATTTAGTAACGAAACCACTTGTCCTATCCGTCTCCTGGGGTTGACGGCGAACAAACGGCTTAAGTAGCCAGGATTGCAGGGGTATGGTGGAAACCTACAATCGTTTTTATGGTGGCACAGAGCCGCCTTACCAGATCAAAAAGTAGCTTTGTATTTTACAACCAGAGATGGGCAACAAACAAACCGGCATAACGTTACAAGTCAGATGGGGTAATTTGTACCGCCAAATGGATACAGAACAGGGGTAGAGCAAGATAAGGGATAACGGAGGAAATTTTTGGTATGGGGAGGTCTCACCAGCGGGCTCCTTTACGGGGTGGGGGAGGGATTTTGCGGCTGTAAATTAGGAGGTCTGGGGGGAGAAAAGGTCGGAAGCGGTGGGGGAGATTGGGGCAGTGGTATCCCTGGTGAAATGCAATACGTTAGCGGTTGAAATTAAAGGATGGACGGTGACAGAGAGATATAATACCCTTCATACTAGCGGCTTTTTCTGCTCGTTTTCCAAATCCAACACCCTGCGAGCCACTATGACCTGGGGCTGCCCCAGTGGTCGAGCCGTCGTAAACAGAAGAATGTCTCCTGTGGGGAATTGCCGGTCGGAGGACCAGGGAATCAGATTCCTGCATCCTGCCAGAACGGATCGTTTTGGCCGCGACACCCAGGATGAGCCCAATCACGATATTGAGGCATCCGATCGAGAAGAGGAAGAAACCAGAGCCGAGGGTGAACTTGCGGACGTGGTGTGAGAGAACTGTCCCTCCGATTAAACATTGGAAGACTCCCAAAGGACCTAGCCCGAATTCTGGCCCGACGACGGGGAAGAACCTGTCGAAGAGGTGTGCGAACCATCCCAGTTCGGAGAAGGCGAGGATGGTGACTTGGCCGATGATGAATAATCGGTTGATTACAGCCCAAGTGATCCCTCCCGTTTGGTCTGGGACGGTGCTATTCCTGGACCGGGGAGGTCAACGAGCTTGTACGCATCCCGGATACAGAGCCTGCTAGGTGACACGCAACCTGATGTAATCGCATCCCGCAAGGATCTCTTCTGCGGATTTTCCAGGTTCTTTGGACTCCTTGCGAAACTTGTTGACGGAGATGATGTCGGTTACCATCACATAGAAACTACCAGCGAGCACTAGAATGAAAGAGAGGATGCTGATGAACCGTACAAGATTCAGACCGAAGAATAAAACTGAATTCAAAAGTAGTGTTTGTTAGCAAAAAAACTCCGAGGTGGTGATTTCATGACTGACAGGCGCGAGCCATCTGGGGGATGTCCGAGGACGGCTGGGAGCAGAAGGACGTGGGAGGGAGCACGATGCATTTTCCTCCAAAGCGTCTGGCTTGGTGTGCACAATTGAGTCCATGTCGGCGCTGATCAAGGCACCCAACTATCGATCAAACCTTCTACTCACGGGGACATTTGTACCCGGCGGGAAAACTGGCACCCGAGCTGAGTCCGAGAATCACCTCAGTCATGACCTCGCGTTTTTAAGAAAGTGCATATGGGAGTTGTGTAATATGGAACTCTAAAATACCAACGATCAGAGCTCGTCGTGAATCTTGGTCGTCTCCTCTGGTGGGACACCTGACGTCTCCGTCCCAGATGGAGTTCCCGACGACGATCCCTGTGTTCCATTCGACTTCTTCTTTAGTGGCACTTTCTTCTTCCACAACTTCTGCAGGTGGTTCTCTAGCTTCTTCGCCCTCGCCTTCATTTCGCTCGTCAAAATGACGGGATCTTGGTTCATTGGAACTTGTCGCTGCTTCGCTACCCACTCCGCCAACCAGCCCTCGTGCTCCCTCAAAACCTTCTCGAGAGCGTCGATCTCAGCTTGGGTATAACGAGCCGGGGGTCCACCATCAGCCTCAGCGGTAAGGTTCTCCTTCGCTTCGGTGATGAACAGTCGCGAGGACCAGTTCCACATTTGGGAGTTATTGAGGGCTTTGGGGAACTCTTCTATTTCCTTGTACCTGTGAGTGATTGGACGCTCGAGACCCCTGAAGGTCGTAATCGAGCGGTAAATGGACGGTGCCGCGGGAAATCGTGAAAGACACGTACTCAAGGCCAGAAAGCTTTTCCAGGAATTGAGACGTATCGGCATCATCAGCCTCATCATGCATCCACGTGAGTGTCTCCTCGAGTTTCCTATGGATAGCGGACCTCTCCCCGGGTTGTGAGCACTTCCTGAACGGAGTCTGTAATTCATCGCCGAGGAGGTCGCGGAGTTTGTACAAGTAGCTCTCAAGGTTGTTCCTTGTTTCCTCCTTGCGGCGCTTTGAGCCCTCAATGTTGTCAATCTCGCGCAACCTGTTTAAAAGCTCGTCAGCGAAGGCTCAAAGTATAGGAAGTGTAGAGGATATTGCACCTATTGCGGGCAGCTCGCTTCTCCTCGGTGGTCATGGGAGGAGTGGAACCAAATTCGAAATCGATCGTTAAAGGGACCGTGACTTCGAGACCGGTGGATTTGGGCGTAGCTTCCGATTGGGTGCTCTCATCTGTGAGAACAGTAGGTTCCGAGTCAGTGCCAGTCGAAGTGGAAGAGGAAGGGTCGCTGGAGCCGCCACCGAAGAGACCTTTGATTTTATCTATAAACCGGTCAGTCGGAGGTTCTGGATAAATCCATTCGATCCCTCACCTTTGATGGAGTCCTGCTTGACCTCGCCGACAGCAATGGCATCGGAGATGGAAACAAAACCGGACTCGGAGAGGGCGACGGTGGCCTTAATCACAGGCTCGACAGCACCTTTCTCGATCAGGTCGGCAATGGCTTCGGCGACACCGCCAATTTTGGCCTCGACAATTTCCTGAGGATGGTCGCTGGATGGAAAACCCCGTCAGCGAAGAGGTAACGACTCGAGTCGCAAGTACGCACACGAACGGCGTCTTCTTGTAGGACAACTTGATGGAGAAATCATCCTTCCTCTTGAAGGTCAACGCTTTCTTGCTTCCTGTCTTGGAGCTAGGAGGGAAGATCGTGGAGGTGATGGTCTTGGAAGATCCTCGTTCCTTAGGCTCGGTGGGATAAGACGCCTGGATGTCATACACGTAGACATCGGAGACTTTGATATCCTTGGTCTTGAACTGGCGGCTGAGACTGGCACCGTGAAGGCCGGCTCCGAGGACAGCAGCTTCATCGGCGTTCACGTTGACCGCAACCTTGTTCTCTCCAATAGTGTTCTTCACTGCCTGTTGAATCATAGGCGTTCGGGAGGCGCCACCAGTGAGGATGACAGACGTGACATTTTCCTGTAAAAGAGGTGAGGTGCCAAACGATGGTAAATGGACTGGAAACGTACGAGGGTCAAGCCGGCCTTGGCCAAGCATGTGTGAATAGGAAAGATGAATCGCATGTTGAGGTCGCTGGCGGCGGCTTCGAGTTGAGACCGCTTGACCTTGCCACGGTAGTCGATATCCTTGTATGCGCTCTCGATCTGGAAATGTTATGTTATGGCCCTGGAGGAACATCGTGGGAGGTGTCACGCACAGTGGAAACAGCCTCGTTGTTGGCGCTGAGAATAGTCTTGAGCCTGTTGGCTTCCTTCCTAAACTTGGACATTGCCCGCTTGTCCTTAGTGATATCGATCTTGTGCTTTCCCATGAAATCATCGACGAGGATTTTGAACAGTCTACGATCTAACTCCGTTCCGCCGGACCTACGGTCGAAGCCGGAAGAGAGAACGTTGACCTGGGTGTATGTCTTGGGTTTGCCCTTTCCGGTTGATTCGACGGTGGAAAACTCGACGAGGGTGGTTCGGATGGCGGAGGCACCTGCATCATAGATTATGTGGATTTCTGGTTCGAGGAAGGTCCTAGTCATTGCGTAGTTGATTGCTACGGCTGTTCCATCGTTAATGAGGGCCAGGGTACGAAGACCGGCTATCTCGATCGCATCCACAACGGCGTCACGTTCGCCTTGAGTGTAGAAGGGAGGGACAGTCACGACGACGTCCGTGACCTTTTCGCCGGCAACTGACTCGGCGAGCTCTTTGACGTAGGAGAACTGCATGGCGATGAGTTCCTCGACTGCCCACTCGGTTCCATCGGATCGACGAAATGAGGTGGTGTTTCGGGAGGACTTGACGGTGTCGGCGGCGGAGAGAGTAGCATAGTAAGAGACGGCTTCAGATTCAAAGGGGATGCCTTGGAGGTATTTAATGAAGTTGAACGAGTCCGTTGGGAATCTCGTGGCCTGTGCAAGGTCGGTCACGAAAAGTCCATGTTCAGCAGGTTTTGGGGTAGCTTACGAGGTTGTACGCGTCGGAACCGAAGAGACGGTCGTCGTTCTTCCAGCCCACCGAAGACCGGATTTTACGCTTTGAGTCCTTGTTGAGCAGGACGTCGAAGGGGACCCCAGGTTTCATAAGAGAGGCCTTGATCCATTCGGAACCATAGTCTATAGCAAGAAGAGAAGCGAGAACTTGGGGAAGGTTGAATGTCAAGAGACACAGGAAACCCAGCAGAAGATTTCTCGACATGCTTGGGAGACGACGAGAATGAAAGATGGGAGGTTTAAAAAGGATGCAGCATATGATGTGGTTTAGTCGTAAACACGTCCAAGGCCGACGTGGCTCAATCTCAAATCTCGATCACTCGCTTCCGGCTCGGTGGCTGTAAAAATGTAAATACTTTATCCCGACTGTTACTTTTGTATCTCCAAATTTTGGGGATTGAGAATATCTATGTATAGCAGACAGCGCGCAGAAAGGTTCTCTCATTTCTACTCTCACCATGCAGGACAAGTATCGCCAGGCAGACGAAGCACTCCTCGCCAGCCTGGGCTACAAGCAAGAGTTCAGGCGAGAGTTCGCTCCTCTCGAGGTCTTCGGAATCGCCTTCAGCATCATCGGTCTTCTGCCCTCCATAGCCTCCGTCCTCGTTTATACCCTCCCAAATGGTGGCCCCGTCGCGATGGTCTGGGGTTGGATCGTCGCAAGTCTTGGAGTTCTCTCAGTCGGCATCAGCATTGCCGAACTTGCATCCGCTGCCCCCACGTCCGGAGGAGTAACGAGTTTCCTCGCTGCTCACAAAACCACCCCACTGAGAGACTTACCTTCCGTAGCTCTACTTTTGGACACATTCGTTATCTTCCCCACGTTGCAGAAATCTATTGGCATGGATCGTGGGTTGTAAGTTGTCATGCGAGTGAAAAAGATGCAACTCTTTCTGATTGGCCCTCAGACGCGAACACTCTTGGCTCTATCGCCGGTGAGTACGAATCCACGAGGTCGCCTAATTCATCCTCCAGTCTTACATGGCTTAGCTATTGCCTCTATTGATTGGGGGTGTGCCGTCCAGATCGCTGCCGCTGCCGCCCTTGGGTCTGGTGAAGAATACTCCGCGACGGATGCAGAGACTTTGTATGTCCCGGCTTCGCCCGCTCTTGCCCCATTCTAATGGGCCACCAGTGGAATCTACGTTGCTGTAATCCTGACTCACGGGGTTATCTGCTGTTTTGGCACCAAGGTTCTCGCGCGGTTGCAGAGTCTATATGTGGTTCTCAATGTGCTGTAAGTTCAACCTCTGCGTGGATAAACAACCGCATTGACCGTCCTTTCAGGCTTTGTGTCGCGGTAATCATTGCGCTTCCAGTTGCGACGCCAGTCGAGTACAAGAACTCGGCAAGTTACGCGCTGGGTGACTTCACCAATCGTGAGTCTCGACAAAATCACACCGAATATACACCTAAGTACACGTTTCCCAGTTAATGGATGGCCGAACGGATACGCTTTCATTCTCAGTTTCTTGGCCCCTTTGTGGACGATATGTATGGTTTTTACCACCAGATCTCATCTTTCCACATTAACGAGTTAAACCAGGCTCGTTTGACTCCAGCGTTCACATTAGTGAAGAGGCATCTAACGCTGCCGTCGCCGTACCCTGGGCAATCGTTAGTGCTATAGGCATCGCTGGTGTTCTTGGATGGGGTAACCATCAACCGAATTTTCACCCTCCTAGTATATGCTAACCTTGATCCCAGCGATTAACGTGACATTGGCATTTTGTATGGGCAGCAACATCCAAGCACTCTTGGATAGCAATATCGGGCAGCCCATGGCTCAAATATTTTACCAGAGTTTCGGTCAGAAGGGCACCCTAGCGATATGGAGCATCGTTGTTATCGTGCAGTCAGTCATCGCAGGATCGACCCTCCACAATGTGACTAATAGCTTCGTATAACAGGTACATGATGGGATCGAGCATGGTGAGTGCTGCCTCCCTCATGTCACACGACTCCCCAATATTGTGCTTACGATACGGATCTAGGTTCTGGCTGCATCGCGGCAGACATTTGCCTTTTCTCGGGACGGTGCCCTGCCGTTCTCATCTATATTGTACAGGATGAACAGCTACACGAAGACACCTGTGAACACAGTCTGCTTTTGCTGTATCTTTTCCATTTTTCTGGGGCTCCTGGTGTTCGCAGGCGATCAGGCCATCGGGGCTGTCTTCGCCCTGAGCGTTGTGGGTCTCTACGTTGCCTATGTAATCCCGATCGCAGCGAGGTTTGTATTCGAGAACGATTACAAACCAGGTCCATTCGACCTTGGTAGATGGGTGAGCAGAAATTTGGCCAACCGACTGACGTGAATTGATCCGAGGTGACATCTTCCAGAGTCTCCCGATGGCCGTGATTTCTGTGACATGGATGGCGTTTATGGTGGTTGTGTTCTTATTCCCTGAGACCCCGGAGGTCGGGGTGGGAGACATGAACTACACCGTGGTTGTCCTGGGTGGGGTCTTCATCCTCTCGCTGGCCTATTACTATTTCCCCAAGTATGGTGGGAAGAATTGGTTCACTGGCCCCATGTCGACGATAGATGTGCGAGAGGGCAGCCCGGGTGTCGGTGGGGATCAAGGGAAAGATAATGGGACGGTAGAGGTGTTGTAGTACCTGTACGAACAAAGCAGCAGCGATCACGTTGTGCCACGTACCTGCCGCTCGAGCGTCTGATATAAAACCCGGACCCTCAACGCGTCCAACATATTTCTCCTTCTCCCCTCACCATGATCCCTCGTTCTGCTCGTCGCCCAACGAGGAGGCAGAGTCGAAGCCTCCTCGGCTCTATGTCTCTCGTACTCTTCACAATTTTCGCTCTCATTCTCCTCTGCCCCGTTGCCGTCAACGCTGATGAGGACAAAAAGTCTGAGTTTGGCACCGTCATCGGAATCGGTCGGTATATGCCAGCACCCTCCTCCGTGCTCATATTAACTGACAACATCTCGCAGATCTTGGTACCACTTATTCTTGCGTCGGGTAAGCCGTTCCACCCTCTTTCAGTGAGGTGGCAGTTTAGGCTGACTGCTGTGGACAGTGTTCAACGCGGTGGGCGAGTTGAGATCATTGCCAACGACCAGGGCCATCGTATCACTCCTTCGTGGGTATCATTCTCCGATGAGGAACGACTGTGAGTCTTTTGTTGGTTGAGCCCAAGGGTTGTGCTTCTTACCGTATATTCATTGTTGTAGTGTCGGTGACGCCGCCAAGAATGCCTTCCACTCCAACCCGGAAAATACCGTCTTTGACGCTAAGCGTTTGATTGGTCGTAAGATGGAAGATCCTGAAATCAAGCGTGACCAGAAGCATTGGTACATATCCCCTCCTGATCACACTACTACCAAAAGTCTCATTTGTGTCACGTAGGCCTTTCAGGGTTGTTGAGAAGAACGGAAAGCCCGCCATCTCCGTCAAGCACCGTGGTGAAAAGAGGGATTTCACCCCCGAAGAAATCTCCGCCATGGTTTTGACCAAGATGAAGGAGACCGCCGAAGCTTACCTCGGCAAGAAGGTCACCCACGCCGTCGTCACCGTCCCCGCCTATTTCAACGACGCCCAGCGTCAGGCTACCAAGGACGCTGGTACCATTGCCGGCCTCCAGGTCCTCCGTATTATCAACGAGCCTACCGCTGCCGCCATCGCCTACGGTCTCGACAAGAAGGGCGGCGAAACCCAGATCATCGTCTACGATCTCGGTGGTGGAACTTTCGATGTCTCCCTTCTCTCCATCGATGAGGGTGTCTTTGAGGTCTTGGCCACCGCCGGTGATACCCACCTTGGGGGCGAAGACTTCGACAACCGCGTCATCGACTATCTCGTCAAGGTCTACAAGAAGAAGACTGGCACCGATGCTTCCAAAAATCTCAGGGCCATGGGCAAATTAAAGAGGGAGGTTGAGAAGGCAAAAAGGACTTTGTCCTCCCAGCAGTCGACCAGGATTGAGATCGAATCCTTCGAGGACGGCAACGACTTCTCCGAGACCCTGACCAGGGCCAAGTTTGAGGAGTTGAACATGGACCTGTTCAGGAAGACCATGAAGCCTGTCGAACAGGTTCTCAAGGACGCCGGTCTCAAGAAGGAGAATATCGATGAGGTGAGTTCCCCCAGTGACCGGTCATTCAACCCCGCTAACGTATCTTGTAGGTCGTTCTTGTCGGTGGTTCCACTCGTATCCCCAAGGTCCAGCAGCTCCTCAAGGAATACTTCGGAAAGGAGCCCTCCAAGGGCATCAACCCTGATGAGGCCGTCGCCTATGGCGCCGCAGTTCAGGGCGGTATCCTCACCGGCGACGAGAGTTTGGGTGATGTTGTCCTCGTCGATGTCAATCCTCTCACTCTCGGTATCGAGACCACTGGTGGTGTCATGACCAAGCTCATCCCCCGTAACACTGTCATCCCCACCCGCAAGAGTCAGATCTTCTCCACCGCCGCCGACAACCAGCCCATTGTCTTGATCCAAGTCTTCGAGGGTGAACGTTCTCTGACTAAGGACAACAACCTCCTTGGCAAGTTTGAGCTCACCGGGATTCCTCCCGCCCCGCGCGGTGTTCCCCAGATCGAGGTTGCATTCGAGATCGACGCCAATGGTATCATGAAGGTTTCCGCCGCAGACAAGGGCACCGGTAAATCTGAGTCGATCACCATCACCAACGAGAAGGGACGCCTTACTCAGGAGGAGATCGACCGTATGGTTGCCGAAGCTGAGGAATTCGCCGCTGATGACGAAGCCCAGAAGAAGCGCATCGAAGCTCTCAACTCCCTCTCCTCCTACGTCTACGGCCTCAAGACCCAACTCGGTGACTCTGATGGCCTCGGTGGCAAGTTGGACTCCGATGATAAGAAGACGCTTTTGGATGCCATCAAGGAGACCACCGAGTGGATTGATTCGGAGGGTCAGTCAGTTTCCGCTGACGACCTCGAGGAGAAACTCCAGGAAATCCAAAACATCGCCAACCCCATTACAGCCAAGCTGTATAGCGATCCTTCTGCCTCTCCTGATTCTTCTGATGATGATGACGAGCCCGTCCACGATGAGCTGTAGCTTAGCTATATATCCACCATGCAATATTAATGAGTGACTGTCGGTAAGATTAGAAATCTCCACATCCATTTCAGAGGGGTCCCAGAAACCGAAATTCATTCCCCAATATCTGAGAGAACCTCGTACGTATCATACGTTGATGAGCCTCAAAAGTCAGACTACAGATGACGCCGACACCCCACGGGCTCGGGGTGAAATTGTAGTCCTTCTCAACTGCTGACACGCAAAATCTTGGGCTGCTCTCGAATGAAGTTCGATGTCCTGAAAGCTTTGAAAGTCCCTGCATGCTCATCTAGACGCGTGTGTACATGGTGCAGCATTATGGTTAATCACACAATATCCCATCCTGCCTTGTAGTTTTTTTTTCCCCGTATGAATACAGGAACCAAACCATGTCTCCCTAAGGGAGGGAGGAAAAAATATGACCGAGGTAGTACTCGAAACTACAACCTCCTGATTCGTAGTCAGACGCGCTACCATTACGCCACACGGCCGCTAGAGGTGCCCTTGATAGACGCGTGTTAGTGCCGCCGTTCTCAAAATTGGTTGAGTGGAAGGATGGGCGGGGCCAGGACGTTACAACAGGTTTCATCAACATCCCGGCACCGAGGGGTGGCCGGTTCGTAGTATATTGACTCCAGAAGGTGGGTAGTCGGTGGGGCCATCCGTGCCTCATTGTTCGTGTCAGATATGTCATCGATTTTTGTGAGTGGCCCGATGATTGCGGGAATGAATTACAAACAACGGGTCTGGCTTCGGTATCGTGGGCGCCGAGCCTCGGTACCGTCAATAGCTAAACAAAAGTTGGGGCTGTATTTCGTAGAAAAGAGTCTATCAAAGTGCGGACAGTCGTCAAATTAATCACCCTGTTTCCTCCTCTCGCTGTCCCTCACCTCGGCGTACCCAGTCCATGCTTGCCTCTCACTGTTCTGCGTCTCGTTCCCAGTTCATACTCTCCTCCCTCTGCTCCACATCTTGTACCCAGCCCATGCTTGCCTCTCCTTCTGCCCACAGCGGAACCATTCGGCGAACAGCATCAACATTGGCTTCGCTCTTCCGAACCAACTCAGAATACAGGTCCCTCCCCAACAACTTCTGGTAGCGAGGTTCGTCCCCGTTGTCAATTGCTGCGTATACGCGACTCGAACAACCACGAATTGTAACCGTGTACCGCGGGTGGACACCATCTAGTGTACCGTGGTTGTTCCTGGGGCTCTGTCGGGCTGCCTGTTCGCGGAACTTGACCTCATCCGTGTCGCCTCCAAGGTCCATGATGACTGCAATATATGGAAGTTGCCCAGACTCGAAGAATTGGATGGAATCGGCGTCGATGTCAAGAGTTGCTGGCGCACGTCGCTTTCGCAGTTTGCACTGGACGAATATCGCGGTGACCTCTGCTTTCGTCATTTGGTTGTCCCGGTTCATTATGACTGGCACGACAAAATCAACTGCTTCCTGAGTAAGGTGACACATGATGGCTGCACCACGGCAGAGAGCGGCCTGGGTGAGACTGATGTGGATGGGGTCCGAGGTCCGGATGAAGTGAGTGAATCGGATTGATGCACTTGAGAACGCTTCACGCAGAGTGATGTTGGAGTTCTGTGAATGGGTGTCCTCACTCCCTGGATGGGATGAGATGTTTCCAGGTTTTGAGTTGAGGAAGTTTTCGACGTGCTCCCGGGAAATGAGCGAACGGAGGAAGCTTTCCACGTCCACACCATCACTAAAATGCGGGGGAGAGAATGGGGAGCCTGGGGGTGATGGGAAGAGCTTTTCCACTGCGCGGTCGTACGCCGACATAAAGATGAACCTTGCAACTAGCTCCCCTACATCACCTTGACTTGAAAGGAAGGTTCCTATCACCTTGGCCAGCATCCCAATGGCAACCCCACGGTCGCTGTTGCGCCAGCTGGACAAGGCGTTGGCAGCTGCTTCTGCCAGGAATGGCTCCGATGAATACCCTGAATAGTGGAAGTAGCTGTGTTGTGGTGCAACATAGATTAACCGCATGTAACTTGAAACTTGGTTCTCTTCAATTATACGTGTGGAACGATGCCGTGGGTCATAGGCTAGGTGGAGCCGTTGGTCAAGGGCAGCAAGGACAGCAGTAGGTCCTGGCCCAGCTGCTCTTGTGAGCTTCTGTATAGCAATTCCCAGGGGGTAACCAGTTTCATTGCCCCTGTAGCTTTCATGAAGGGCCCAAAACCTGAATATCACAACATCATTATCCAGAAAGACAGGACAACAAAGAGATAATACTAACAGGGGTCGACCAAATTTCACTAAGAATCCAATCTTGGCTGTTTCAGCCAAGGTGAGACTGGATGGGTTGACTGGAAATGATGGATGGCAGTCAAATGGGGTTTCAGTGTATGGAGCCTGGACCTTCTTATGGTGTGTTTGTACTCTGGAAGAGTGTGCAATCCGGGGTTCTGGGAAGAATGTGTTGGTGGAGAGGAAAAGGGTGAAGTATGGACGACCATGTAAGTCTGCAATTGCTGAGCGCAGAGCATCATAAGGGGTTGGATATTCACTTGCTGCCACTGCAGGTATGGTGGGGTTAATGACAAGCGGTGCTGGTTCTTGTTCAGAGTTGCCAGGCACTGTTGCACTGGGTTCTTGTTTGATGGAGTCATCTGCCACTTCCATAGGTTCTTGTACTTCTTTAGTAGGGTCTCCTCCAGTAGGATCCACTGGGTCACTTCCCAAGCTCAGTATGCTGTCACCTGACCTACTGGGGTTGATGCCCTGTTTCCAGCCTTGAGCCAATGATTGGACCTCATCAAAGTAAAGGACAATCAAGGGATCCTTGTCAGAGTACTCTGTTTGGATACACCTCTTGACTTTGGCTTCTAGGACAATGGATGCCTCTGATAACTGGACTACAGTAAGTTATACACTCTGAATCCTCATTGTATTACTACTTACCTCTGTTTCCAATGGTTCAGGTGAATCAATCCTATCAAGCACTTTCTGGTAAATCCTCTCTCGTGGTTTATCATCTCCCAGGAGGTGTGAATGCCATGCCAGAGCAAGTGCCTCTCTTGTGATAAAAATTTCACCTGCTATTGCCTCCAGCTCCTCTAGCACAGCTGTGAAGAGTAATGCCAAGTACCGTGCATAGTAGGCTGGGGATAGGTGTTCTGGCTTAATTGGATTAAACAGTTGGGCCACAAGGTCAGGAGGTGGATAGGATTGTGCTATCCATAAGTCAGTACAATTGAGGGTATAGAAAAATTAGGTTCTCACCAGCTTCATGAGATGCTTTTTGCTGAAGATTGCATGGTATGGTGAAAACCAATTTTGCCATCTCATCAACCATCCTGGACTTTCCTGTCCCTGAACTTTGTGTGATTGGGCACATTGTTGAATATGGAGCATTGCGAGACATTGATAGGATGGAGTTCCAGAGGACCTTATGAGAAGAGCCATGATACCCCTGGCCCCAGGCATCCAGAGCAGCTGGGGGGATGATTAATAGCCTTTCTAAATGGAAGACCAGCCTGTTGACTTACCCTGGGCTACCAGAAGACAAATTCATCAGCATGGTGTGATGTGCCATGTATCTGGCAAATACTTACTGGATAAGTTTGTATGAGCTGTGGGTGGTTTTGTGTCCTTGATGATTGACTCCTTCACTAGTACCATCAGCACAAATGCAAACTTGGATGGAGGGTTGTGTCATACACTCTGCCCAATTAAACACAATTTTCCCAGAGGCCCGAGCACCTTTGGTGATGTCGTGGAGTTTTGAAGATGGTAGATTGGTGAAGTTAATCACAGGGTCTTTGGCCCAAAGTTTCTGGATCATGGTTCCTGAGGTTATCCTTTCCTCTGGATCCTTCGCCACAATTCGGAGGGCATTGGCCAGGGCATGGAACCAAGCGATGTCCCTAATAAATTTCATAGCACCCCACTGAAGTACTTCGGAGACTGGGTCCTCGCTGTTTTGAAGACCTGATAGATCAAGTTCAAATTTGGACATTGGTGGAGGATTCGAGAGGTTGGAGGTGGGGGTGATTAAGGTCATTCCGGGGGCGTTGACCTCCCCTGAAGTTGAAATTTAGAACTCCGCACGGCTTGAGCCGCGGGCCGCGCCATGTACGGCGGCAGAGGAAGGTTGTCAGATACCGGCCCCCTGACGCCGTGGCCCCGTTTGACAAATTGGAGAAACATTTCTATGCTTTATTTATCCCATTGACTCGTCTATAATGACAGAGTACTGTCGTATTGGTACAAGGCGCACGCACAACCTTTGTAAATCTGCTATCCAGCGTCGGTCCTTACACAAAGACCTACACCAAACCTTGCCCATCATTCTCAGGTTCCAGAAGACCTGTCGTCTCCCTGAGCCGCCTGCATATCGTTTTGATATACGCGCGATTAAACCTCCAATCTCCACCCTCTGCCAGGGTTTCGGTATTCTGTTGTCATAGATCCGCGTCAGCGTGGGTGTTTCGTGACGTCCGAAAAACAATTACCCCGTCCAGCGCATCCAACCTCTGCAAGAGGGCGCTCAGCTTCCGAGGAACCTCTGCTTTGAACGACTCAACATCCATGGATGTCACTAGCCTCGTGATGTGTGGAGTGGACACCTGGATTTGAGAACCGGCGGGCCTGGCCTCAACATAGTATTGGAGGTGTCTCCAGAGCAGGAGAAGCAAAATCTCCAAGGTGTCTACATGATCAAAAATGAAAAAGCGATCATACTCACAAAACCGCGAGTTCTGCTCACCAAGTAAACTCCGAGCACTATCCCGGGCCTCGTGTCTGAGTGTTTGGACTTTCTTCGCGACGAGGGCCCGTTTTTGCGCCATATCAAGGTCCCGTATGATCTTGATCGTCCCCGCATCGAAGATCTACAGGCACTAAATTCTCGATCGTCGTCGGGAGGAATTGAAATACTGTACCTGAGTGATACTGTCCACACGTATGCTGTCCCTGGCGGCGAGCTCAGCGGACAGATCAAGGATATTCTTGAACGCAGTCGCAAGACAAGTACACAAGTCATTGAGAGCCTCGATAGCATCGCCAACGGATGGGACGGTTGCTGTGAATCATTCAACAGTCGTATGACAGAACAAAGTTTATTAACGCACCATAGAAGCGAATACCTGTCTCTTCGTGCCGCGGGGCAGCTGTTACTGGTGAGAGCACCAACGAGATCTCCGGTTCTATCATTTCTTCAGTAAAGAGGCTTACGACTACGAAACCGCTCACTGACCTGCAAAGGAACTGGCTGACCCCAGATATGTAGATAACAATCTCCGCAGCATCGTTTCCTTGCGTTGCACCTTCGACCTGAACTTTGTTTCGTGGCGATTGACCGGATCGTAGGCAGTGGCGTCCGCGAGTTCTGCGTCCGTTGATGGACGGATGCTCTCAGTCCACGAAAAGTTTCCGAGTGTCGTCGCAGCCAACGCAAAGATAGCATTGTGGATGCCACCATAGCCAGAAGATGAGAACTGCAGGACCGTAGAGTTAGTCGTCGTGGGGTTACTATGTATCAGACACATACCAGCTCGGACCTAGAGACTAGAGGAAGGATGGCAGTGCAGATGGATACAAGAAGATTAATTTCGTCAACAACGGTGAGCGGGATGCCATCCAAATCGATCTTGAGGAGAATAACAATGGTGTCCCGGTGCGCGTTCAGAAATTCCAAGATCTTTTTTTGAAAATTAGGTATACGCCACAAATTGTTCACTGAGCACAGTTATCTATGCATACCTGTGAGGTGGCGGTTTGGTGGGAACTGCCCAACGCCATCAACACTCCATTGATAAGTTGGAGAGTTGGCATGAATAGCTGATGATATCGTTGGATGGCGGACGGGAGGAGGCTACTCTGATCTGCACGAAACGGTCAGCTCAGCTGCACAATGTGAAAGATGCTAAATCTACACACCAACAAACATCTGGTCAGTCTCCGGCCGGGCATCGAGATAGTCGCATTGGCTGAGGATAGTGATGACACGAGACTCAAGAAGCCTTTCTGCCCCTTGCCGGGTTTGTGAAATCTGTACCAACAATGACATCTTCGTTTCATACACGTAGAGCGCATTCAGATCATCTGCGGATGGATAAGTGAACATCAACGAATTTGCTGACACAAATGTAATTTACCTGGGTCTGGCTTCAGTACTCCCTGCAACCGAACATCAGATTCTTTTAACCCGTGGATGAAGTTGGAAAGAATCCCATGACGGGTGAGTGCAGTCAGAATTGAGGACTGTTTCTCTGTTCGACACAGGTACACCAACGAATCCAGCAACATAAAGGCAACCGTTTTCCACACCTCGGTCCCATCTATGGCATCCCGAGCGATGGTTGCCACGAGTTTCTCGATCACGGTCCTGATGATGGCAGCGCTTCCGGATACCAGCGAGGCAGAAGACTGGCGGGTCGACAGCGTGAGCTGCCTCCCACCCCCAAAATCAAAATCGTCCCTGCTGAGGGAGAGTGATAATGAAGAGAGGGAAAGCTGCTTCTGCGAGGAGACTTCCAGTACTTGATGCTTCCCGTTGGTGATCAGGTGGAGGTAATTGATAAGAGTGGCGTACAAATTGCCGCGCACGAACTGGTTTCGACTGGAGTCCAGCACGCATTCGAGTGTCGAGCGCAACAGTGCATAGAGTCGTTCCGACGGCAAGGAGGCATTATCCAACTCCCCACTGTCAGACTGGATAATTGCCTGATGTTGCCTATCCTCCCGCAGTTTGGTGATGGTGGACAGGAGGACTTCCGAAAGGAGCATTGCTGTTGGCTGCTGTACATTTGGAGACTTGAGGATGGTTGGTAGGACGTGTAACAAGTCGAAGAGCATACTCTCCCGGCGCTCTTGTGGAAGGTAATCGAAGCATTTCACCAAAGCCATATCGAGCAGGTTCCTCCACGACTCGTAGCCTTTGACCATCGCATCGTGAACCTGTCGGCGGTGATTTTCCACCGCACAACTCTCCAGGATGTAGTTGGTCTCCGCCTTGAGTTGTTCAACATGCGCAGGGGTGACCAGTCGACCTTTGGCGTGGAGAACACGACGCGCTATGACGAGAAGCTCCAGAAGCACATTCCTGTCGATGATCTCAGATCCGTATTGGTCCGTTCGCGTGCAAGCCTGGAGGTTCAACTGGAGGAATTCGATCTGAACGGGTTTGGCGGCTAAACTGTCGAACCAATCGAAATCAAGAGAATGCAGGTACTCGATGATTCGGAGATTGGACTGGCCAACCTCCTGGAAAGTTCGGAATGACCCATCAACAAGCTCACCCTCGTCATCTCCGTACCCGTCGTCGTGACTGAATAGCAGGTCCAAAAGCTCTGATACACCTTTGTTATGACCCTTATTGGTCAGAACGTGGAGTTCCAACGCAACGAGAGAGAACACCGATGATCGTAGTCGTAGAAAAGCGGAGAGTGCATCGACTGTCGAGGCGACTCGAGCCTCGTCTTTATAGATTATTTCGATGGGATCGTCATCTTGAACGCTAGGGACTTTGAATGGTATCGCCCTGAGATGTCGAGCAAAGAAGTTCTCACGCGTTCGCAGATACCTCATGCTGAATTCAGCCGTCCTGGGGTGCTCGCACAGCTGTTGGACGATTCTATAGCAACGCTCGGCGAGTCCGGGTAAGATGACGAAGAGGGGATCGAGTTGTGAATCAACCACACGTCCTTTTCCTTTGAGTTTTGGGATACCGGAGTTGAGTAGATCCAAGATGGAATGCATGCAGCTCCTTCGGGAACCGAGGGCGTGAGGGTCTTGGATTGGTTGGTCGGAGGTTAGACCACCGAAGAGGAGGAAATGGGCCGTGTTGGGGTAAGGGCGATCGGGAGATGTGTTGGTGAGGAGGAAGTCAAGGATCGCAAGTCGGGTAGCCTGGGGGAGGTCCTCGGGGGGTCCTTCGAGATCTGGAGCGCCAGCACCAGTGTACTGCTCAGCAGTCGTCTCCGCCTGAATAACATTGTCGTACACTTCAACATCCATGGCCTTCTGGTACCCTGCTAGAATTCGCTCCGAGTCCGCGCTTCGGTCGATAATCGCATTGAGGTTGTGGATGTTCGTAGAGGATGCAAGGCAAGAAAGGATCTTCACGGACAAGAGAGGCATTTCCGGGTACTGAGGGTAGAGGATATAGGCGACGATCGCGGGGACTGTTTGGGCGGAGAACGTTAGAGCCTGATCGAGACGAGTGAAGTACGAGCGGGTGTGCACGGTTCCGACGAATGGCGAACTATCGAACTCTGACAGGGCAGGGACCAGGATGTCGAGGAAAATGTCCTGGATCTCCAGAACGCGAAGTACGATCCTCAGGACGCGGATGATTGTGGTCTGGAAGTAATACTCCTCCTCCGCAAGGCCTTTGTCCAAACCCTCTATGCCATCGACGATGTAAGTCAGGAGTGTGGTCTGGAGTGGGGTGGAAGACAGGATCCGCTTGGTGATCTCATATCCGGGATGGACCAGTAACGGGATGAGAGCATCTCCCTTGAGCTGCAACTCTTCCACAGGCGAAATGAGAGACTCGAGAGAGTAACTCGCCAGACACCGTTCGATAAAGCACAGACAAAGGTCATTTGTCTGCCACCGGTCCGACGGCTTGGCGTATTCCCTACTTGAAATCTTGGAGAATACGTTGTTGACCACGAATGAGACGAAAGGCCCGATGCCGGGCAAACGATATGGCTGACCCAGTGATTCCGGAATCGTATTTATCGACTCTGCTTCTGATAGTTGGTCTTTCAGGGGGATCCTCTTCTGAGTGTGAGTGAGAGTTCCGAGAAGTTTCAAGAATGGGATAGTAGCGGGGTACAGCTTGTGTGCTGCTTCCACTTCCTCCAGTTCAATTTCCACCCCCTTTGACATTGGAACCCCTGTACCTCCGCTCGACCTGACGTTGATAATCTCCGAACGCTCCATCAGCGACCACACAGATTTGCATAGGTCCGCGCCAGCCTGGCCCCCGCCAGGTCCGCAGAATGACGCGAGTGCGCTGAATAAAGCGCCTTTCAACTCGAGGGGGATCCCCAGGGGAACGAGGGCTAGGAGGTTTTGGATTGCGCAGAATTGACTGTGGCCGGCGATCGCCATCCTGACCGGGACGGAATGGAACGCAACCGAAGCGAGGACACGCAGGAATGCTTGAGCGAGTAGAACATCCTTCTCTGTCAGTGCAAGTTGTTGACGGGGCGGTTGCTGGGCTGGTTGTGGCTGTGAGGCCCACCCATACTGGGTGATACTCTGCTGGGGCGGGGCCTGGCTCGTACTGAGAACTGCCCATTTTTCAAGGGTGTTGAAGATGAACGCGAGAGAGATGGTAGGGGCCGTGGAGTTTGATTGTTGAGAGAGCCCGTTCCCCGCTATGACCTCCCCGCCCCCACGTGCCAGGAAGTTGTAGCCGAGCTCGCTGCACTGAGCACCCTTCGTTAGCCCAGCCAGCATGTCATACAACGCTGTGGTCATATCGACATCCCGGGATTGTGTCGACCACACTACCCACTGGAGGAACGCAGGCAGCTTTCCGGAGGTGGCCTCGACGTACTCCGCGTAGGTGATGGGATCCCTTGGTGCAGCGCCCCAGAATTGCAACGCTCGTTCTGGCGGGAGGGATGAATACAGCAGCCCAATGAAGGACAGAAGCGTCGCAATATCGTTTCGGGGTTTCTCGGCGTCTGCCGGGGGCACGTTTACCGAGGGACCGGCAGGACCGCTACGGGGATACCTTGATCGATCGTTCCGCGCAGAAGCAAGGAGAAAATCCTCTTGCCTCTGCTTGATCTTGCGCAGTTCCGAGGAGCCGTGAGTCAGAAGCAGCCGAATCAGGGATTCGAACGTCTCCAGAACCAATGGTTTGAAATCCTCCGTCGGGGGCTCCGTGTTGTCCTGTTCCAAGTTCGAAATGGTCGAAGTGAGGAAGGATGGGGGAGTGTGGTCGCCACGTTTTCTGTTTAGTGACATCACGGTGCGGGCGAGGTAAACGAAGGAATCATCCTGGACGGCGTTCCATATCTGAGTGACCAGTTGTTCTGTCTTGAATCCGTCGATATGTTCCAGGGGAGGATCGCGATGCCGTGTGTCTGTGAGGAACAATGTCCACTTGAGCAGGATGGTAGCTTTTAGCCCGAGCTCCTTCCACTCAGAATTTGCGAGGTCCAATTTCCTCCTCATATATGAGACGAGTTCCTTGTCCATCGAAAGTTTCTTGCGAAGCTCGTTTGTATTGCTGTCTGGGGCAGCGGGTTCAAATGCGGCAAGAACCGAAGAGAGGATGTACACAGTCATAGGATGTTTGTGATTTGACGCTAACCAATCAACGGTTTTCTGGACGTCTGTGGGTGTCAGAAAACCTATCCTCGCCATTTGGAAGTATGCAATGGCAAAATTTCTGCGTTCGTATTTCACAGAATCGTATCGGGCTTTCAAGATTGTGTGGCCAAGAGTGATGGCCCCTATGTGGACGCAATTTAAACTGCAAGATTCAATCATCAAAATCGCGTTCTCGTACCATTGTTTATCTGCGTGTTGCTACCAGCATTCTGTACAGAGGTCTGGATTTTTGAAAGCTTCTGATCAAGTGATTGGATGTGGGTCAAGATTTTGGCGGTGAGGTGCGCTTTGGTTGTGGAGGAGGGTGGAATGAGTTGGTGTCGCACGTAGTTCGCGAGTTGGTGGTAGAGGGGATTGGAATCGTCGGTGAGGGAGAGGAAGACGGCCTGGAACAAGTACCGTAAACAGTCGACGAACCGCCGTCGGTAGGCATGGTACTCGAGGAGGGTGTACTCAATTGAGTCAATGGGAGACCCGTTGGGGTTTTGGACCAAGACTGTGTGGAGGAGACCAGCAGCATAACGTTCGGAGCATTCCAACTGTTGGGCAACGAACACGGCCTGTGTGGCAAAATCCGCGTTGACTGCCAGAGACTTTCCGCTGATGGTGGTTCTACCTGTTGGGTTGTTGAGAGTAGATTCATGACAGCGAAGGGCTTAGAGAACGCACCAGACTCGAGTTCTTGCCGTTCCTGGGGGTTTTGTGGCCCGACGTGATAGAGATCGAGGATGTGTTGTTTGTTGGAAACAAGCTGGTCGAAGAGCTCCTGCTCGACGGTCTGGAAGCCCTGAGGGCTTAGAGCCGAGACGAGAGCTGACCGAAGACGCGAAAAGGGAGACATCGCGTAGGGCAGACTTGAGCTGAGAGTGCTAGTGAAACGCGACCCAGGCACGTGAGGCCAAAGGTCGACACGAGATCATCTTGATGCAGACTTGGGGAGTAGTATATAAATCATTCTCCCTCTAAATTTACCTCTCCCTCGCCCTCCCACCATGGCTGCAATCACCTACCGTCAGTACACTGGTGAACCCGACCTCCCGCACATCATCTCTCTCGTCGAACATGAACTCTCTGAGCCCTATGTCATTTACACCTATCGATACTTCCTAAACCAATGGTATGCGTCTCCCCCCCCGTTTCCGGCACAGCAACTCACCCCGCCTCACACAGGCCACATCTCTCCTTCCTAGTGAGCCGTATTCCGGACACTCCATGTCATTATCATGTCTCACTCCCGCGCGAATGTTCTCTGAACGCTCGCTCAATAGGCTTACCCGGATGACGGCTCCGACATCCCCGTCGGCTGTATCGTCTGCAAGCAGAGCCCTCACAGGGAATCCAGAAACCGGGGCTACATAGCCATGCTCAGCGTTCACAGAAACTGGCGGAAACGCGGTATCGGTAGGTGGTCGTCTGACCATCCCCCCGCCTCGTGTTCTCACTTGATTGCACCAGCCACATCTCTCATCCGACAATCGGTGGAGAAGATGAAGCAAGACGGCGTCCAGGAAGTGCGTGGGCATATCCATACACCAACTCACATTTAATCTGGGCTAACTATGATCCGTATTGCAGGTTGTGCTTGAGACCGAGTTCGATAACGCGGCAGCATTAGCCCTGTACGAGTCCCTCGGTTTCATCCGAGAGAAACGGTTGTTCCGGTTCTACCTCAACGGCAAAGACGCCTTCCGCCTCACCCTCTCTGTGGCTCCGTACTACCCTCTTCCACCTCGCCACTCGGACCTGAACTACAGGGCCATCTACATTGCACCGACGTACTCCGACTCCGACTCTGACGAGTCCCCTAAGTGATTAGTGGCACTGCGTTGGCAATCCACTCCTCGCGATGTACATAGTCGTTCCGCCTCTGCCATCTTTCTTGTACAGTTTTATTTGTTCTGTAGCACCTCCGTTTCTTGGGCATCTTGGAGCAACGTCGTGTACTTGTACGTACAAGTCCCTCTAGTCGCATATCACTCAAATAATTATAACCTATTCACTCCTCCCACCTCGGCTCCGATTACCCGTCTTCCGAATGGAGTCGCCCATGGCTATTAGATCACCCACGTACGTACAGATCTAGTTAGACTCAATGGGGTTGTATAAACTCGGATTCGCATCAAGGGACCGTCTTCCTTCAAGCCAAAGCATGCTTTCTGTGGGGCATTTAGTTGACTGTACGTCCCGGAAGTATTTCATTCAACTTGAGGGTTGTATGCTTACCTTCATATGTCTTCGGGACCACGTTCCTAGACAACGGGGGTCCGTCATCCAATGCCCAGGTGAATCGGAAGTCGTTGGTTGTTTCTTCCAATCCCGTCGAAACGTCCACGACGTTGGCTTCGACGCGAACATGCTACGAGCGGGAAGGATTTAAGAGAAAGCTTCTGAAAGAGGAAGGGGAACTAACGACGATAACGGGGTATCCCCCGGACGCTGTGCTGTGGATGATCGTAGATCGCAGCCTAAGGATACTTCCGATTGAGACAGGTTTAGTAAATGCAATTTTATCCAGGGACAAGAACCGGACGGGCCGACGGCAGAAGAGCGTGGCGTTGGCGAATCCGAGTTCGTACGCTAAACGCATCAGATAACCTACGTGGAAAGTCACGAAGAACGTTAGAGTGAAGGTGATTCACATGGTCCTCTTGATGCGTACCTCCGAAGATCTTTGAGTGGGCATTTCTGCTTTGGGGAAACATGAGTTGCGATTTCTCTATTCGGGTGTCCGACATCCACACCCTCTCCGGTTGATGGGAAGGAGAAGGGATGTATGCATCTTCGTATTGACCCGTTTTCAGATAGAACGAATGGAGTGCCTCCGCCTCGGCAGACGTCGGAGGGACCCGTGTCAACGCCATCTTTGATTCCACCCGTCGTTTCTCTCGGAACTCTGCGTCCAAAACGTCTTTACAAAACAAGACGAGATGCAAACAAAATGATAGTGCATACCTTTTCCAATCTCGTAAAGCTTCTTCTCTTCGGGAGTCGCAAGAGTCAGTTGCGGAACCTCGTAGGACCCTCCGCGAACATCCCTGCAAACCATGCAGAATCGACCTACACCCGTGTTCTCGGTGGTGTGAATGACACATTATTGCTGGCACCCTCACCAAGCATGAGCGTTTCTTCCGCCCCGCCGTCACCGAGCGCGACAAGTTGCACCGCAACTTCCATAGAAGATCGACCGGTATGGATTACGTGGCCAGACAGTCTCAGGTCTCGCAATGGTGGATATATTGGAGCCAACATGCCCAACCTTGTGAATGGAACGTTAGATGGTGCATTCTCTCCGTCGGAGGTCGTCTCTCACCTGTCGACGGAGGCAGTGACTACATAGAACCCTTGTTCTTGGATCATTCCAACAGTCTCGACCTCCGGGCCCAGTAGGTGTTTGTATGCGACCGAACCAGCGGTGGAATCTAACACTTCCATGATCTTACCGGTCCTGATGCCCCCAGAGGCATTTGTGTACTGCTCCAGAAATTCTCGCGAGGATTTAAACGGAAGGATCACTTCGCAATAGGAGTCGTGCATGTGGCGATGGGTCGCTTGAGGTTTCTCTACCGGAGCGCTTTCTGCAGCTTTCTCTGGTTTGGATTGGGATTTCATGTTCAGGAGGGCATCAGACCAAAAAACATGAGGCCGTTGCGGGATCGTCCTGGCACGCGTTATGTAGGTACCGTTGGCCTTAAGAGAAGATTGCGTGCTCACGATTGGCGCCTAGTGGACCTGCTACCTGAAAAGAATCATTCTCAATGCGTGGGACGAGGAGACGAACGTATTCGTTACACTGACGAACGGCATTGAGCAACTTGTCCATTTTCTGGACATTCTCCCTCTCCTCTGCTGATGAAGACACAGAATGCAATCTACAGCGCGACAGGGAGGTTATCTTTGCCATATACCGCCTGACACCAAACCGGAGCATCATGATCTCTAGGAGGTGGTGGAAGTCACGTTACGCCAACGATACGCAGCAAGGAAGGCATGTGATCATCCGGCGACTCGATCTTGTGGAATTTCCATTGGTCACTTACCTGGCCAAGTTCCACAGTGACTGTCCGCAATCGTCCAGACGTCCAGGGATGGTATTCGTATTCTTGCCTGGGATCCTCAGCGCTCTTAAGAAAGCGGATGTCCTGGTATTCGACGTAATGCACCAGGAGTATTTTCTCCAGCCAGACTGGGATTCTGAATACTGGCTCGTGTTCCTGACTGGCGCCCTCAAAATTGCTGCTGGAGAGCCAGACGCAACGCGACCTCCGGAATTGAGGGGCCTCGAACTTTGGACCATGGATCCTACGATTCACCACAATATTAGCCCACCCTCGTCATTGCAGGGTGCCGTCAAAACGGCTCGGTCCTCCAAGGAGTTTACGTTTACACAGGCAGATTGTGAGGCACCCCTGCCCGCTTTTGTTTGCGCAGCCGACGACTCCAGTGGAGAGATGCTTCGAAGTGAACACTAAAAGACCAAAGGTCAGTGACACTCCAGAAGGTGAGCGTATGTGAGGTCCGTGGTAACTCACACTATAGTATCAAACTGACCGATCGGTTCTCATGCAGCCAGAGGTACGCGTGGTGTGCTAATTTTCTGTTTGGCTGTGTCGTCTAAACCCTGCCAGTCGCTCTAAACGTGCGGAAGCAACCTACCACAGCTCCGCCTATGAGACCTACTGGAGCTCCATCACCCCCATTTCTTGCGCCAAGTCCCGGTCGTCAATGTGGTACATGATCCAAAGTTCAGGAACGGGTAAATCGCAGATGGTTTACGAGATGGCGAAGCTAGTGTTCGCCATACCGCGCAATCTCCTACCAACGAAGCATTGTGTGTCACCTGGTCTTATCGGCCCCTTGATTGTACTGACGTCGACAGGGTACGTGGATCCCCCTCCGGATCTCGTGGTCCGGTTGTTCGATACCATTGAGCCGAAACATTTGCCAAAGGGATACTGCATCTGGTACTTCTGGTACTTAGCGTTACCCTTTGCTGCTGTTCTAGAGGAGCTCGAGCTTATAGGGAAATCAAAGTTCCCCACGAGCGTGGTATTCACATCTTCTCCGCGACGACCGGGAAGCACAGGGTAGGATTCATGACAAAGTGCTCGACTACATCTACCGACCCATCGAGCCAACTTTCGATAAAAATGTGAGCGGGCAGACGGATATTTTTTGGCTAAAGCTAACCGCGGAATAGATGCCAAACGTATACCACAAGTTAGAGGCAGCCATCGGGTGTCATCCTGGGAGAGCGTAACAAGCACAGTCCTTTGGTCGTTCTTTACTTTGACGAGACTAGTTCCTTGAGCCGGAGAGGGTACACAATCCAATCAAGCGCTCGAGCTCGACCGCTGGACTCTACCCAGAAAAGTATATATCCAACTCCGTATGCCGCTCTGCGCTCAGCGATCACGGGTCTCGAGGGACAATCCTGCTTTGCATCCTTCATTCCGGCCTATACACCCTCAACACACTAGTACCGGGCCCACCCCCTCCGAACGTGCGGATAGGTCACGGGACGATTCAAGCCCTATTCAGAGAAACACCCTTCGACTGACATCCATCCTTCCTGATTATTCCATCTAACTTTGCCTTGGCTGAAATGGCAAAGGTTGGGTTCCTGGCGAGATTTAGTCGATCACTATTAGTATTTTCTCGTCTCCACCCCTCCTTTTCTGGTTAACAAGTTTTCTTCAGGTTTTGGGCTCTGCACGGAACCTACGACAGCTGGGAGTCCGGTTTCTCCTTGAAAATCGCTGGATGGAGCCCACAAACACACCACACTCTATCGTTTTTACCACCGAAACGAAATTGGCCGCCGTCCCTGCTGCCCTTGATCAACGACTCCGCCTACCAGCGTCGCCCGTCCGCCCGTACGATCGAGGAGCAGGTTTCGAAACACATGCGGTTGTGCTATTTTACACCCCAGTATGGCGATTTTTTCTACTTAGGGTATTCTTCGGGGCCGTTCCTGGCAGAAGTGGGTGCCCATGCACTACCTACCTGGAGCCAAAACTACGGTCGGGTTGCTGTCAGGGGCACTGGCCTATGAAATGAGGGCAGTTATCTCAACCCAAGACGATGCAGGGGAGCTAGTTGGGAGGTTAATACTTATGTTGGCGTATGACTACGCAGCGGAAAGTTCCCCGAGACGACCACCTAACTCCCCTCCCTATTTCAGCGCAGGCGTGAAAGTTGAAACATTTCTCCACTCACTCATTTCGAACGAACACGTCGAACGCTTCCTTGACTCCAAGTCCATTAATTTCCTATCGAGTTCGAGCGGCGCTGACAACCGACTACTACAGGACCTCAATGTTCCTCTGCGCAAAACTTCCTCCAATGCGACAATCCGGTTCACCCATTCTATCCTCGCCGCCGCCGGTGTACACGTCGGCGTCGCCTGGGAAGCCCTTTGCCGGCGTGCAGCGATACATTTGCCACCACGCTCAGGAAGCGGTTGATCTCGTCATACCGGTCGTGTTTAATCGTGACAACCGGTACCGCCGATTGAATGGTAAAAGAAGAGACCGGTGCGATATTCGTCAGGTATACACTGCGAAACCGATGCTCGCCGGCCACCCTCGCCATCGACGCTGATACAATCCGGTTCTTCGAGTCCGGACGGTTCCCATACATCACAGTTATCATCGATCTCTGAGAGGACCAGGGCGAGGTTGAGTGTCCCGTGCCGGTTGAGAGCTTGAGGGAGACCCCCGGTACACTCAGTGACGTTCACCCACGGTACACCATCACGATTCGTGGCTGTTCGAGTGACGTATATGCAATAATCGGTCCCGCGGAAGAGGCGCTCTACAAGGAACGGGAGGGGCGTGTTCCCTGAACACGCCCTGCAGAGAAAAGACGACCTTGGCTCCATCCATCGGCTAGTACCTCTGTGGGCGAATGTACAAACAAGCCTGGATTGGGTGGAACATGACGTCGATGAGGGTTCGAGTGCAGAACAACGGGGCGTGGGCAAGAGAACGAAACGAAAGGATGATGGATCAGTCGATCAGGGTGTAACTTGCCAAGTTTTCACACTTTATGATCACAGCCGCGGATCTGGGGCCTGGGCCAGAGGGAGCGTAGAAGTCCTTTGATGTAGACGGTGAATAGTCCAAAAATATTTGCGGGTTGCGGGGAGCATGAGACGGATTCGAGGGGAGGGGGGGTTATGTCATCCCGGCTTAAACTGCCCGTTGTCGGCGTGTCATGAGAACAATACTCCATTAAGTTCCGTGTTTCTTCACGAGTTCCGATGACAAGGGCAAGGATGGAGTAGTGGGGTGATAGTTACGTTGGCGAGGGAGCGAACCCTGTTCTAGTATCTGGTATACTGAGAATACCGCCATCCACGGGGACATACTAAAAGCACCTAGACTTTCCATCTTTTCCCTCGCGTGACGTCCTCAACGGGGTGAATTCTGTGCGACCCTTCGATAGTTTTTAGGCCTTAGGAATTGATTAGCTCCCTACTGGATCGTTTATTGTCGATCTCATCTCCAGAATACAACTGGGGCTTTCACGGCCCGATTGGCTCTTTACATAACACGGCTTGGTATCCTATTGGTCGATGGGGCTATTTTACATATCCCACGCTTCGATCGGTCCACTCGCGAGGCGGCTGCCAGGGCCGGGGAATTCGAGTGCCAGGGGACAGGGGGCCCGGGGAGGCGATCTAATCGTGCAGCTCCTCTCCATTCGCCGCCGTTCTCGCCCCATCATACGTATGCCATACCCGCAGAAATCGGGTTCTCTCCCGCCCGGAGAGAAATTATTTTATGCAGTTAGACAATTTGGCTGTAACATTTTATGTTCGAACCGCCTGCCGTCAAATGGCGAGGGTCGTCAGCGTTGAACGAGGTTCCGGGTTCTCTGAGCAGGGTGGTAGCGGCACTTGTGAGGGAACGCAGACCCGAACAAAACGCTCTTCCGGCGACCGCGTCACTAGATGAGCACCACCACCCGCGAAAACTGTTTTTACCTCGCATGTCCATTTCCGGCTACAGGGTAAGGAGGAAAAAAGAGGGGCGTCTACTATTAACGGTAAATAGTAAGTGACTAGTGACTTTCCATGGCCCGGTAGACTTTATAAACTTCGAATATCTTCGTCGAGAAAGGAAGCCGCCCCGACCGCCATCCGGGATTCGAAACAATGCAATTCACGGTGACTACTACCCAATATGAATCCAAAAAACGCTCTACCTAGGTCATGGAAAGGCGCTCAGTAATATAGATAATAATACAAGACCCAAATGTGCAGATCGTAGAGAGTGCAAGAAGATAGAAACGACAGTGGATGAAAATGACCGCAAGAAGAACCCGATAAGAAAGGTAACCCAGGAAGATATAGAGCAAAGCAATAGCACGACAGCAAACCACATTCAACGGACGAAAGAAAGGGATGCGCAAAACGAGAGAGAGGTAAGATGGAAGGAAGAGCAGAATCAGACGATGTGGCGGGCACTGCACCCGTTCGAACGTGAAGGACCAATCTCAACCTCTTGAATGGCTGCGGGTTTATCGTCGCGCTCTAGTTCGGTACTATATCCCTCGGCAGGGGCACCGACGGTATAGGTGGTACCGGTCAGCTCGGAACCACCGAGCGCGGTTGTGTTACCGGGGCGGGATCCCCTGGTGAACCGGATGCCGGTGGACATTTCCAATTCAGTCCCACCCGGATCTGAAAGACTCCTAAGGTTTAGGAGAAGACGGGACCCCTGGATGGGAGATATAAAGCGAAGGCAAGCGAGAAACAGGCGGGATAAACTTACAGCGATGCACCCGGCGGTATTTGATGGGGTAACGAAGAGGGAGGAGAGGAACGGTGGCGCGTACTCAAACACGAAGAGGTTGACGATGAGCAACACGAAGATACTTTTACCCGATTAGCGGTGATTAACCGTCGTTATGAAGCCGATGCTATGGACTCACACAAAGAAGTAGACAGCGGAGTCCCTCGCCTGGGGTAACAACTGATCAGAATGGAACGTTGCGAGGGCGAGTTGTTGAAATATACCATCATGGTCAACGTGGGAGGAGCGGCCGACCGATCTTTCCACCAAGCAAACGCCCTCCACATCACAAGAGCGAACAGCACGCCTGGTGATCGCCGTGAGCACAGACGGTAGATGTGGTGTTTTACAACTCACTCTCAACGATGACGGGCGCAATCCTGCATATGTGTTAATTGAGTGCAGTGCAAAGTTTGGGAACACGGGAGGCTGACCAGTAACCAGCAATGATAGCAGGAACGCTGGCGGCGTAACAGCCTGGGAACGTACTGAAGTCCTGGACAACTGTTGGAGGGTGAGAATCCCGGAAGGAATACGCGGGTGAGTGAGCGCACTAAGGACATCTTCTCCAACATAGTCATGTATCGTAAGGCCAACCAGGGTGGAGACGCCGGCTGGGAACACCAGCATCAGTACGTGGCTGGTATGGAAGAGAGTGACTTACCTGCATACAAACAGCAGGCGACTACCAAGATGGGCTTGGATGGAAATGAATTGTAAGCCCCTAATGCGGAAGCCAATTTATCGCACCGTATTGTCTCTGTCTGTTGGGAGAGGTTAGGTACATAAAAGAATGGGTGATGAGACGGCAACGTACAGAGAGCCCATACACGTGTGAGGAGGATACCTAACACAGAAGATTGAGGTAGGTGGAAGGCTGGGATACGGCGAACGAACGATACCTTCGATCGTTGCATGAGTGACAGTTATGCAACTGGGCCGGAATTAGCTACGGGCGGAGGATATTTGTATGGAATGTACTCACACAACCAGCCAACGCAAGTAAAAGACACAGCTGAGAGAGAGAAGGGATTGAGTTTTTGAGGACGAAGGACTTGGAAGTACTGCTGACAACTATCCACAGCGTTCAGCATAAAGAACCGAGAGAACCAAGTCCGTGCGGGGTCACGTACGTTTTCCGGAAGATGAGTCCGCGATGAAGCTGGAGAGGCAAGAATGAGAGCGAGGAATGATGCGTATTGAAGGCGGGCTTGCCGATTCCGTTAAAGCTGTAAACCAGCGTTAGAGGTTTGGACAAACGAGTTGGAGGGCCGCACAACGTACACGAGCATAGGTATCACGACATATCTGTTGACCAAGAAGAGAATTTTTGGTATCGAGAAGCGGAGACTATGGGGAATGAGAGTTTATCAAGTGTGGGTGAGTGTGAGGGTTACTGACGTCCACATCCTTGTGATCTGCGGAAGCAAAATGGGCGGTGGTCGGTGGCCGAGTAAGGAACGTTTGAACGGTGGGGGTTGGTTCTCACCTCTTCTCCGAAAGTGAGTGCATAATCATACAGGAGAGTCGTCGCGCAAACGGCTGTTGGGAGATTGAGAAAGAGCAAGGGTGGAGAAGTGTCGAATGAAGGATACCTGTAACGTATGCGACGATATAGGCCTGGTTGGCCATTGTAAGGTATTCCTGGGGGGATATCTCGACCATTACTTTGGAAGCGGAGATGAGGGGGAAGGGAGGAGAGAATGGAGAGCTGAGAACATCCAGTCGGATGTGGAGAAGAAGCAGCAGGTTAAAGCCGACGAACGACTCTTGACCGTATCATCAACAAAACACAAATATCGAACTTCGATGGACCACTATCCGGCCTCTAACTCGGCCTTGATTGAAACCCTCAAGCTCCAGAAACACCCCGAGGGCGGTTATTTCGTCGAAACGGACAGACAGCCGGCATACGTCCCGTCTCCATTCGCAGGTGAGAGAGAGATCGTCAACACCGGGTTGGTATCGTTCAAGATGACATGAAAAAACTTTGGTGGACAGACAACGAACAGAGGTCATTGGCGACCGCGATCTACTACCTGTTGACGCACGACAGTCCAGATGGGTTGTTCCTCATGATAAAGTCGTTTGCAAGTCGCTCTCACTCTCTCGCATTGCTTATCGTTCGTTCTTGACCTGGGGTTTGCACGGCAGACGTACCACGTGCTCCACCAGGGTCGTGCCGAGTATACCCTTATCACGCCGGTTGCCGGTGGACCGCCTAAAGTCGAAGTGAAGGTGATGGGAGTTGGCCCTGGCGAACACCGCCAGCTATTGGTCGGAACAGGCATTTGGAAAAAGTCCCGCATCCTTCCGGAAGATATCGCGCTGGGCAAGTCGGACCAAGACAAGGATAAGATCGGCTGTTTGATCACCGAGGTCGTCGTTCCCGGGTTCCATTGGGAGGATCATGTATTTATGGAGAAACGCCATTTGGAGGACATGTTCAAGGGGGTCCAAGGTGGAGAAAAAATCATTGCCGAGTTTGCAAAGTATGTCAAGAAAGATTAGCCACAGTAAGTAGTATCCGCACCCCAAAAGGCTATATGTAATGTATGTGTTCAAAGTGATCCCTCAGCGAACTTCCCCGCGAGGACCGAGATCACTTCCGAGAAGTCGGCCAACACCGCGAGAAGTCGATTGATCGCGATGAGATAAGAAAAATCTGTTGATGCCAATCACTCCGGGAAGCCAACGAACACAATGGGAGAAGGAATGCCGCTTTCTGATTCTCTCCTTCTTGATCCACTCCATATCTATCGTCTCGAGTCGTCTCTTCTTTTGCACGCCCCTTTCTTCGCCAGTTCTCCAGTCTCTTGTTGTTTCCGTCCGACCCGGTGAAAAACATTACATCTCCTGTATCTTTCGCAGCCAGACATGTACCCTCACTGTCCGTATGAATGTGTTCTTCCAACCCGTGATGTCGACCAGCAACCAAGCACTCAGATCTCAGAGGTGATGCATGATGGACCGGTTCGCCTCATGTTCGCGAAAGCCATCAGCACGGGTAACCAATCCCTCGGACTTTACGCGCGTGGTTAGCCAACCGACAGGCCGTCCAGGTCTAGACTAGTAACCTACATCTCATCAGCGTCATCGGGGTGCGGGGGATAAATAGACATCGTTCGCAGCGAGAGTTCGTCCGTGAATTTATAACTGGCCTCTCAGTGGTCCAATGGCGTGTTATCACTGGCAGTGAGCGCGGTGTCCGCCTTTGAGTGACGCGAGGAGTCACGTGCTGTATCATCCTGTTTCCCTTGCGGGTCACCAAACTGCGGACTGGCAGGTACCAAGCCGGAACGATTGCTCAAATTCAAATCTCGTCGATTAATCCATGGCACCCAACCAACCTTCCACCGAGCAAACCTTCAGAGCCAGTCTTTCCCAGTTCCGATGGGCCAACAGCGTCCAAGATGATTCCCAGCAACAGCAACCCCAGTCGTCCAATCCGTTCGCCAGATTCTACAACGCCGTTGGCGGAGGTTATATACCCCTGAGGTCGAGCGAAAGGTCAAACGAGGAGGAAGCTTACTTTGCTCTCTCCAGATGGGACAGGCGCGTATTGAACCTCACGTTCCCGCCCCCCTCGCATGCGAATCATCTCCCTCTTCAGGCTGATAGGCTTCGGTGCATGCTTATTGGGGGCTGCAGTCTGTTTTTTCGTCGCCTTTTGGACGGCACCGTTCATTCCTATACGACCCGCTAAATTCGCATTGGCGCTCAGGTCTGTCCATTTACTTCCCCATATACTTCCTAAATCGTCTTCTCATCCTTCCCTCGTTCCAGCCTGGGTAGCCTCCTGGTGATGTTTGGGTTCGTCGAACGTTGGGTCCGCGTGCACTTTTCGACAACTCATCGAGTTGATTTTCCGCAGTTTCGCAGTCTTGGTGGGACCTATCGCTCACCTCAAACACCTCGTGTCCAAAGAGCGGTTACCCTTCTCCGCCGCCTACATCGCCAGCCTTTCCCTAACTATTTACTTCTCCGTATCGGTAAGCTTCATTTCATCATGGATCCTCCCCCAGGGGCTAAGATGTCATTTCAGGCCAAATCCTATTGGTTGTCCTTGATCTGCGCCGTGGTCCAGGTCTTCTGCCTCGCCACATACGTCGCAGCTTATTTCCCCGGCGGGATCACCACCCTTCGCTTCGGTTCCAGCATGATCTTACGAGGAGCATCTTCCATCTTACCTCGGTGACGCATCCCTCTGAGGGCTCTGTGTACGATTGGATGTACGTATACATTTATTTTTGTCCCGTCATCCGATATAAAATACTAAGATCAGGCACCAAAAAGTCGGTACACCCGCTACGGTTTACACTACATGTATACTGGGAGTCCGTGAACAATGCATGCTAGGAAATGGATTACAAAGTGGATATTATGGGAATGATAAATTCGTGGCAGTTCGTGAAGAGGGCGTTCATCGTAGCTTGGTCGTTATTTCGTCTTGCTGAGTTTCGGGAAGGCAGAAACGGATTGTCGTATGTGACGCGGTTCCTGGCGACGGTGGTTGAGTCCACAATCTCTCGGAGCGACCTCTCCGCATTTGACGTGAGCACTTGGGATGGCAGTACGTCAGAAACTCTGAACCACTTGTCTCTGGGCCAGACGGAGACTCACCGCAGACCGCAGTCGTCACACTCAAGGACCGGTTTCCAACCGATACGTTTGGTGCATACATCGCACTTGGCCGTCAACAGTCCGCTTGTGAAAATAAGTTCGAATGGGTTCCATCCCACCTCCCCGGGCGGCGATCGTTGTGGAGGCGATACGCTACCACTCGACCGTTTTGCACCAGGTTTTAGGAGGGTGAAACGATGAACGAGCATGGAAGGAATAGATCTGATCGTAGACCCTCCCTCGGTAGCTGCCGTGGTGGAAATCAAGGAATGTGCAGTCTGGAACGTTCCCACGGAAAAGGCGGAGGTAGCGTTTCTTTTTACCACATCGTCTCCAACTCCATTGTTCTCGTTCCCGGTGGGCCTGACCGTGAGCACAGAAGAAAGGGATGGTAGGTTGTTGCCCTGGGGTTGTCGAATTACCGTGGTACTGTAATCTGATAGCGCACTCTGAGTGTCTTCTATGAGCGGCTGTGCGCTGTCGCCCGAGTGATCTGCATGAACGTTGACAGGTATGATGGGTATCGCTGGGTCCCTGGAGCGACGAAGCGACACCACTCACCACTCCATACACTCGTGAGACCGACCTTGGACAACTTTTCGACAGCCTGGGTCAACTCTTCATCAGATTCGTCGCTTGCGTAGTTTGATCTAGTGGACCCATTTCCAATGTCCTTTCCTACGCCCATGCCGAAACTTGGTATCCTAGGGACTGCGCTCGGTCGCTTCGTATCCGTCATGAACTTGACGGTACCGACATGGAGATCGTCAGCTTCCGAGGGTCTACTCAGGACTTCTGCCTCGATCTCCCGAAGGCGGTCAAGGATCGCACGCGTCGTTGGACGTTGCGACGGTTCGTTGGCCAGACAATCGATGCACAGCCGGACCAGGGCAGGGGGGCAACCGGGGCTGGCGTGCCTTCGAATCTCGTCTTGATCTATGGCAAAGCTTGGTGCTGAGCGTTTGAATGTATTGTCGTCGGCAAGTTTGCGGCTGATGATCTCGCAGAACATGACACCAAGGGAAAAAATGTCGGTCGGGAGATCGAATTCGTTACCGAGGAGGATTTCTGGTGACATATATGAGTCTGTTCCGCAGAAGGTCAACCGCTTGCTTTCGTCCGCGTTCCGAGCGGCTATACGGGCGAATCCAAAATCGGTGATCTTTAAACGACCGTTCGAAGTGACCAGGAGATTTTCCCCTTTAAGGTCCCGGTGTATGCAACGACGAGCATGGAGATAAGCAAGAGCTCGGGTTATGTCTGTGGCAAAGGAGAGTCGCAATCGCCATGGAAAGGGTCTATTCTTGTCGTGAATGTATGAACGAAGGTTCCCTACAATTTTCGGGACCTCGTCAGCGTGGATGAGTCAACAGGGGGATGAGAAAGTTCTACCGCTTTCGATGAACTCTGACACGATAAAGATTCGGCCGTCCGGGTCGGGGGCGCGAGACAGACCGAGATAAAGGACGACATTAGGGTGCCTTGCCTCCCTACAAGAGTGATGGTGAATGCCGGATCGCCCGAGGAGAATGCATGAGAGCTGACTTCATAAGTCTCCATTCTCGCTCAAAGTATTTGGAGACATCGTAATCGGTAGACGGCAGGACTTCCTTAATTGCGACGTCGATACCAAGGTAGGTCGCTGCAGGTGAGGTGAGCAGGGGGATCGACGGATGTACCATTTTGGAGGGTTCACCTTTGTAGACGTTCCCGAAGGATCCAGCACCCAGTTTCTTCCATTCGCCCTTGATGTCCTTGAAAAATGGTGGAAGAGATTAGGCTGAGAGATTTTCAGAATATTTATGCAGTACCTCGAAAGGAATGACATCGAAAGCGTCAGAGTGCATGGTGGTGGAAGGTGAGAACAAGACGCCCAGAGTGGAAACTGTAGTAACCGTGCTGATTGATCTCTCACTCATCCTCCTTCCCGCCCGCCGACATCCACCCCGACGACGACGGCGCACAGTGGACGACGATGACCGACGACCCCGAGCACCGTTCTCGCCCCAGGGCGAACACTGCCTCTTTCGCCTTTGGGTGGCGCAAACCTCCTCTTCCTCAGCCGAGCATGCCCATGGTCACAACACCCCCCAGACACACATCCATTCGTGGCCTTATCGAGGACCTCACACCCCCTGCCGTACCTTCTTTGGCCTACGCTAGGTCCTTGGCCGCTCTCCTCCAGACATCTTCCCCTTGTCCCCCTCTTCCCACACTCATCCCGATATTGGGAACGCTCTGCACCGGACATTCTCCTTCCTCCTTGCAGGCCGCGGGTTACGATATCCTCGCCGCGTATTGTGGTAACTCCGAGACCACGCTAACCTCGAGCTCAGACGTCCTCGTTTGTTTCCAGCTCTTTGATGCATCATGGATCATTGATCTTTGGGAGCCCCGATTCAAAGCATTTATCAACTTCTGTAATGCGATATCGTACGGAGACGTATTCCTATCCAACACATGCGCAACAATAATAGGGTGGATAAAATCCGCATTCGACCCAATGCTCATCCCTGGTCATCTCCCATTATCGGAGACCCTTGAGAGACAGCGCAGCCTCAAGGAATACTTCTCCTTTTTGTCCACTATCCTGGTTTCACCCGAGTTCCTGTGTAGAGCTCACGAGGAAGAGGCCGCTCGGATACTTTCGCTACTGGGTACAAGTGCCGACGTTGCGATTCTCTTGCCTCGAGAAATATCCCTTGTCTCACTCCCTGAAAGCAGCTCACCCCGGGTCCACCGGAGAAACCAATCTTCTGCTTCCGCACCCGTCGTCGGCTCGTCGGCTGTCCGCCACCCCGCAGACATCGCAGTGGAGGCCTACGTGGAATTTTTGTCGGCCCAACACAAAAAGCTTTCGCATCTGGACCTTTCCTCCATTTTGCCACTTCTACTCCGTTCTCTTGCTTTCTACGCGAGTCCCCTTCCCCGCTTATCCTTACATCAGGTGACCGAACACCCCTCTGACACCGAGAAAAAGATCTGTGGACTCATAGACTCCCTGTTTTCGGGGCCACACGCGAGCTCCTGTACCCTTGTCTTATACCGTTCACTCTTCCCGGACACAGAAAAAAATCAACACCCTCTCCCATCTGTGCAGCTCTCATTTGGAGCTCACAGGGTCCTCAGAATCCTCCTCCGTCGATCACTCCTGACCCGACTTGCTCGTGCCTACATATCCAAGGCGAGCTCACATACATACACCCATACGGGTGCAGCCGGTTCTGTCGACCTTCCTCAGGACTTTATATCGCTAGCATGGCCGAGGGAGGATGTATCGGTATGGGAATTCTCCAGGGTGTCGTCGATCTTCTGCAAGTCATTGGGTGGATGGATGGTTTGGCAGCCAGAAGGTCATTCCCTCGATCCCGCCCCGTCTCCAGTAGTCGTATTATTGGAGGCCGCTGGTTTGCTAACCGACGTGTTGTACGCGTTGGACGATAGGGCAGGAGAAGAAGACGATTTCGACGAAGAGGAGGTGTTGGCAGTGTCCAAGGCACTTCATCAGTTGGTGTTATATATGAGGGTTTACCGGTAACTTTCTCGCGTACCAGAAAGGAAACCCGTCCTTGACCACTGCCATTCAGGACTCCGGAAGGTGCTCCACACATCCTTGCGCGTTCTCCACGACTGGACACCCAGCCGACAATGCTGCAGACGATTTCGTTTATATTGTCGCGGGACATTTCCTTACCTGTGAACTGGTTCATGCCAGACATCCTCCTTTCGGTCGCAGATCACCTCTCAGACAAAGATTCATCCGAGGCGGTCGCTGCAATCACGAGACGTCATGGATTCTCTCCAACCTCGCCGGAATGGATGGAAACCTGGGATGATCTGCTGAGAAACCCGAATATTTTTTCAGGTTCCAAGCCTTTGACATGGGCTGCGATTCTGGAGGCTATAGAAACCGTGCACTCCATCATCAAGGATGTCCCGTCGTACAGGAAGCCTTGGGTGGAACTGGTGTTCAACTTTTGGAGGGCGAAGGCCCACTCGGAGTTAGGTGGTGGTGCTGAGGTGTTGTGGCTGATTTTCGGCGAGGAAATTGTTCTAAGACAAGCTGAATCTCGGCGGGAGATTCCGACAGATCCGGTCATCGACGGCATACTATTGTTCTCAACAGAAATGGCCGTATACGACCAAACCCATCTTGGCATCGAGTCTCGATCTCCGTCAAACGACAGTTCCGCTTCCACATCCTCTGCTATCCCACCACCCCCAACCACCCGACAGGATGCACGCGTGTCCCGGAAGGGTGGAGAACACACTTTACCTTCCGTCATGTCCATTCTCACTACGTTCGCGACCGGAAATTCGTCCAGGTCTCAATCACAGAATAGGAGGGTGGGCGAGGAAGATGCTTCCGAACCCATACAGGACCGGGAGACACCTCCTGTGCAGATCGCTCCATCGAACACCTTTACGAGATCCGTCGGTGCAACGCTTGCCCTCATCCTGGCTTTCAGTCAGACCGCGTTTACACCTCATCCAGCAAAGGGGTCCGACTTCTATCTATTGGTTCGGATATTCCGGGTGTTGCTGCAGGTAGCCTATTCCTCAACATGCCAGAGAGCTCGTTTGACGTGTCTGAGATTTCTTATGCGTCTCCGAGCGGATCGAGACCACAAATTATACTTCGCCGCCTCAGGTTACGATCCAGATGGTCATGTGTTAGCCATGGCTAGGATATTGAACCGAGCCAAGTCGGAAGAGGATAGGGTGGATCCGCATGGCGGAGAGAAGAAGGAGCGCGGACGTCCAACGGAACCCCTTTCACAGCGGCCCCGCGGCCGAACGCTCGCGGCGGTTCGCCACCATTCCCTTTCAAGGTCCTGTCGAAGTGTCTCCCGGGCTACCGGAACCGTAGTTCTACAGCCTCTCTGGCAGATTCCGGACGTCTTGCCATTCAAAATCCCTTTCAGTGACACACCTACCAAGGGGGTTTCTTCGTACGCTCAAACACCATCTGAGGAGAGTGGGCTACTCCCGGTCTCGGAATATCTCAACATCATCCTCAACTTATTGTCCGAGGAACAAGATTGGGAAATTCTATCATTTGTCCTCTGTCATATCCCGGTACAACTCGGCAACAAACACCTGTTTTGTGGACCTAAATGCCGTGTTCTCATAAGCCAGCTTCTCAAAGTACTGTGCGCCGGCATCTCGACCAAAGAACTTGGGGCGAAAATACATCCTTGGCCAGATGGTCTCAAACCTAGGGACGCGTACGGTTTGGCCTATCATTCCCTCTCCGTTCTCATCAGCTACAAGCGTTGCTTCGACGGACAATCACTACACCACCTCGTTGAGGTCTTTCTTGATGGCTTGAGTGGATCACCCTCAGCCATCAAATGTTGCCTCCACGCCCTCTCCTTGTCAGCATTCGAACTTAAACCTTCGATGACCCGATACCTGTCCAGAATCCTGGAGAAGTTATCTCAAATCATGTCCAACCCCACGATGTCGGTACACATCATCGACTTCTTATCCATCGTCGGGTCGATCCAGTCCTTGCACGTCAATTTCCGAGAACAAGACTACAAAATGGTATTTGGTGTTGCGCTCCAATACCTGCAACAGCACAATAGACAAGATTCGGCAAATCAAATCTCGTGGGCGTTATCCCAACACGTTCGCATCATGTCATATTACATCATCTATGTTTGGTTCCTATCCCTTCGCCTGTCCGACCGGCCGAGGCACATACCGTTTATATGCCGCCAATTGTTACTGGCCAATGAAGGGCGTGCTACGGTTGACCAATCGACCGAAGTTTGTTTCGACTGGCTCGCGCGTTATTCCTACGCTAGCGCAGATCCACGACCCGCGAATTCCATCCTCAACGAGATAGTAACCGACCCTCCTGGTGCGACGGAGGCCGCAATCTCGGAGAAGACCTGGATTGTTGGCAGTTCCGTCGTCACCATCCGCACCCTCTCTAGGCTCGGGTGGCTGGAGGTCGTATCGCGCAGAGCATCGGGCCTGACGAAGTTCCTTTGCCGAGCCGAGAACGTTCCACTCGTGGGGCCTGGTGATCTTAACCCGGACGTGCTCTCAATCCCGGCTAGCTTCATGATGGAACACCCTCAGAGTTCAGGTGGTCTAATACCCGAGGCGAGTAGCTGACTTGGTGATAATGTCCGGCCTTTGTAAACATAAGTCACCCTAGGAAACGTTTACCCCGGAGCCAGATGAAGCCAACGTCGTACCTCCTGACCCCATCACCGGCTACGTCTGGAGTGGAACAGCCCCTTCCCAGCGCCGCAAAGACGTAGCGATCGACCCCTCGTACTTCCCACTTCAACTGTCCTCCTTCCCAGACAAGGACAGTCTCCCTTTTGGGACCCTGGTAACGGATTCTTCGAGAATCAAACCGTTTATCCGTACGTTGGACCGGATGCCAGTCATCGATACCCACAAAGTTGGTATTATGTATGTTGCTCCTGGACAAACCACAGAAGAAGATATTCTCCAAAACACGTACGGGTCACCCGCATATACAAGGTTCTTGGAGGGTATCGGCCGACTGATCAATCTTCGTGGCCAAATGGACGTCTACGCAGGCGGATTGGATCCGGACGAGGACGGAGAGTATGCCTATGCTTGGTGGGACGATAATTCCCAGGTCCTGTATCACACCGCGACGTTGATGCCGACTGACCCGCAAGATAAGTATTCCAACAACAAGAAACGCCATATTGGGAACGACCTCGTGCGCATAGTGTGGAACGATTCGGGGTTACCGTACAGATTCGACACCCTAGCCACTCAGTTCCAGTTTGTCAACATCGTCATAGAACCACACTCCAAAGGGGCCATTGCAGCTTTCTCGGACAACGTCCACGAGAATGAATATTTAAAGGTCACCGTACAGAGGGCTCCAGGGATGCCAGAGTTCTCACCCGTCGGAGAATTCAAACTCATCTCTGCCCAGGAACTCCCCCTCCTCGTGAGGCAACTTGGCCTTCTCTCCGATTGGTTTGCGTTCGTTTTCCAGACCACGGAACAGGATACGCAACGTGTAGAAGTCATTACGAACTGGCGATCTCGACTGGACACCATCCAACGGTTTAAAGCTGGGGTGGGCTTAACTGAGTCACACTCGGGGACTGTAAGTGGGGACAATATCTTGGAGCAGCAACATGTTCGGGATTTTTCTAGCATGTATTGAAAACCCTCAGATCTCCTGCCAGTCATCGTTATTATTTCTCCATCCCGTATCGTAATGATGTGTTACATAAAATCAAGTCAAATCAATAACATCGTTCGGAATTTGAGACTGGGCTTGGCGGCGCGACCTCGCAACCAACAGAGGTGCAACCTTCGGTTTTGGGCGGGGTGGGGGTGCACCTTCGTCCGAATCGCTGGAAATTTCTATAACATCATCGGGTGTCGGGCCCTGGGTGGCCGGAGTAGATCTCTGCGGTAGTGTAGGAACTGGGGCGGGTGAGGCCCCAGCTACTCGCCCAGAGTGGACCTGAACCTGGGAAGGAGTCCGAGACTTCTTTCCCCTGTCGACCATCTTTGATGTGACCTTTCTGGTTGGTGGGGCTCCTCCCTTGTCAACGGTTTTAACAGGCGAGAGGTCGGGGCCATCGTGCTGTGAGGCATCTGTGGTGGTGATATCATCAATAAGACTGAGGATCTTGGAGCGTCCACCTGAGGCAGGATGGTCATCTCTGGAAGGCTTGTCAACTAATTTCAGAGTCTGTTCTGGCTTAGTGACGGGATAGAACGCCTTAAGGTTCTGCTTTGACCGAGGCCCACGCTTCTGAGGCTCCGCATCTTCAGGGGTGGACGATGTGCCAGTATCTGCGATTTTTGATCGACTAGTGGGTTTTGTGCGGGTGGTTTTTTTGGCAGCTTTTCGCTTGACGCCCTCTTCAAATGAATCGATGAGAGATGGCATCGCCGCCTTGACTATGCATGTGGGAATCCACACACGGAGGTTGCTGGATGGATCTGGTGGGGGTTTCTTCACGCGATTGCCACTTTCGTTGGTTGCGTCGTCAGATGAGGATATATCGGCAATGAGGGGTGGGCGAATGTCTTTTATACCCGCGGAGGCGAGTGCCACGAGACGTTCAGGGGAAACTTCGAGACGGTACTCCAATAGCCCGTCTGTGGAATCATGGTTGCGGGTCGAGTGGATCTTGAGGATGAGGTCCTGGCAGATCAATGAACCATCGATCCGAAGATGGGTGAGGGATGCCGCTGTGGATGTAGCTGGTGAAGAGGATGGTGGTTCGTTTTCCGATTGGTGTGTTGTGGCTGGTAAGGGGAGCCGATTGGGTTTCTGTGGATCCTTCTCCAAAGCCAATTCGCGCAGAAATCGGAAAACTGCGGCTGCCCAGATCACGGTGCGAAAGCGTTGTATGATCGCATGCCGAACACCCCACTCGAAGTAGAGCTCGCAAACATATGCGATTCTGCCTAAGTCAAGCGGCCGATCCCAGGTTGCCTTGATTCTGTGAGCCTTTCCCTCTGATTCAGAAGTGACGGGGTTTGCATATGACATGAGGATGTCGATGTCCGGGAACTCTTCAGGGATGGCCTTGGATAAAGAATTACATCTTCTGCCCAAGATGCCGCGGGAGTTGGTGCGGAGTTCCTCCGCCAGATCCCGTTTCCAGCCGATCAGGTATTCTTGCAGCTCCTCTCTAGATAGGGTGAGCGCGGCGGATAGCAAGCTATCACCAAAACCACATTTTGCGAGTCCATGGGCCACCTTGGGGCCACATCCAGACAGTCCAGCCTGGTGGTAATCCCCCCCGCTCAGAAGTGCAATAAGAATGAGACCACCGTGGGTTAGGTTGATTTCTGTCATGTTGAACTCGCTTGCTCTGAAGACAACCACGTGATTTCCGTCATCTTTGGCTGAGGAGCCAGCTCCGGGGTGTGGGCGGTTTCCCGACAAGGAACTGCTTGGGCTGGGGTGTGTTAACAAAATGTGTGGAGATGTGAAGACGAAGCGCACTTGCGAATCACCATCGTTCCCCCGAAGACGAAGGTGTCGACGTCGTCAGAGAGAACCGCGTCGATAACGCCGGTTCGGTTGAGAAATGCCAACTCGGCTTCTGCTTCGCCCGGAGCCTGGATACGATGTGGGTTCATCGCGAGCGACATACGAGAGAAAGGTCTTTACCACATGCCATTCAAAACCAAAAGCTTCAATGATGTTCTTCATACCATCCGTTAGCCAATGTGCTTTCCCAGAAATCTTCTTATTCCGTTTCATCGAAGGGCGTTTTGGGCCATCAAATACGAAGAGAGGCAGAAGGGGGATGCCAAGTAACCTGGAACACCGGAAGAAGAGAGTTCTCAGCTCCGGATTCTCTCCTTCGCGTCCGTATGTGGCGTGATAAAACCAGATGCTGGCGTCGATACCGATACGAAGTCCTCGGAAACCCTCAGCATTGCGTTCGAAGCCATCCACGACGGCGAGATGGGTAAGGGAGCGTCGCCTTCCAGCAGGCCGAAGCAACTTAACAGATCGTGAGCCAAAAGAGACCAAGATGGAAGCATAAATAGATCTCACATCCCATAACCCAGGAACACCCATTACAAAGGAAGTCGTTGCAGGAGGTGGGCGGCAATTGAATGTTGATCACCAACCGTGGTGAGGTACTTATATAACGCGACACGGTCACGTGATATAATCGTGAAACAATAATGATACAAAATCCACGGCACAGCGTACAAATAACCCAAAGTCCAACCTTGTACTCTCATAAATGCAACTGATTAACCATTCCTGTCATCTGTGAATCGATCCTTTGCTGCGTGCGCTCTGCAGCGGCATCATACACATAATTCACCGCTGGATGCCAAAGCCTTCTGTGACCGTCAAAGGGGCCAAGACCGAGTGAATCAGAAGAACCTGCTCGGACTCGGTCTTGTCCAAAGAAACTGTCGCCAGCATCAGAGTGGCCTGTTAACAGTATCACTCATCAGTGGTGCGCGAAAGGAGAGTGGGGTACATACGGTCGTCCTCCTCCTCAACAACTCTTCTCTTTCCCAGCGCCTTCTCACTCAGCCCGATGGGGGTAATAATGTCGTACCCGTCACTGTCGTCACCCATTTCAGAAAAGGACCTCCGCCCACCACTTAGATAGTCTGAGCGCGTAGTGATATCTCCGATTGACCTTTGAGGCGATGGCGTTCTGGATCGGGGTTGATTGGGTGAGGGAAGCCGAGGACCGTGAGGTGCGGGTGGGGGTGGCGCAAGGTTCTGGGTGTTACTTGCGTGTGCAGGTACCGGTTGCAACTTTACCGAAGTGGTTTTCCCAGGGGAAGTACCAGGTCGATGCCCGCGGGGAGCCGGGGACAATGAACACGAGCGGTCCGTGACATCGTCAGGCGAGTGCTGGTCAAAATTTAAGTCTTCGGGCTGCTGGTGCGTCAGGAACAAGTACACCGTAGAAAGACTACGCGTACCCTTGTTTGTCTCTTGATTCCGTCACTTTGGCTCCACTGGTCAGCATCGGTTTCAAAACTGACCCTTTCCCAATCATCATACATGCGTAAGGATTCAACCAATTCTTCATTCGAGATCAGCAGGGCTGCGAGTAGCTGTTCTTCCACCGTCAATTCAGACGGGTCTTTACTCAAGTCGAGAATATTTGATTCCCCGCGGTCAACGAGATCGCCAGAAGACACTCTGTTGTTGCGTGAACGCTCGGCACTTGAAGTGGCCCACGGTATTTGAGCAAATATCAGTTCCTGAGACGCCCTACATCGCGCATAAAACTCCTGTGAGTGGTAAATACCTGTGCGATAACGGTCCGAACGAAACTTGCCTTGATAACAATCTCCTTCTCCTTCATTTCCTCCGGTTTTGTGTAGGTGACGGCCTCCGCTAACAATGCCGCGTTACCACGTCCAATTTTGCATTCCTGGAAAAGGCGTCGAATATCCTCGTCCAAAGGGATAATGAGGTTGTGTGGACTGGTGCGTGAGTAGTTGGACTGAGGGTTGGGTGAATCCTAGAGGTTCGTAGGTTAGACTTAATCCGCGTGGGTAAAAGTGCGTCGTACGGGTGAGTCTATTGAATAATTTTCTGTGGATGAGGGTGTCCTGCGTTGGACAGGGGGGTTAAACATTGCGTCGTCAGGGTCAAACGGGATACCCTAGAAGTGGGTGAGTGTCAGTCTGAGGGGAAACAATACACTAAAGCGCACGTTGTCCGGCTTCCCTGGAGGTTTGACCTTCCTCCAAAGACCGCGAAAACCTTCTCGATCGTTTTCTAGAAATTATTCCAGCACAATGGAAACTGGTTTCGTGAGGTATAGACTCACTTGAAAAACTAATATGGGCTGCCGCGGCTACAACGGTTAGAAGACGTTCCCGAACAACCGGAACGGTCTGGGGATTTTCCAAAACGTCTTCGATGGTTTCCAAGAACTTGCGCGAACTGGACTGGTGGATGAATACTTGCGAAGAGTTGCGAAGCATTATAGCCCAAAGCTGCCAGATGGGTACCCCTTCTTAGATTGAGTAAATGTAGCAGGTGGTAGGGAGTGACCTACACGGGCGGCGGACAGTTGGGCTGGAGGTTCCGCGTATCTGTGAACAGGAGTGATGAGTCCACCGTACCCAAAAGGTCCTGTGGGGGGCTACGGACTTGAATTCTCGTCTGAGAGCTTTTACAGCCTCCTTAGCATTCGCTTCACTTGAGGACGCCCGTTCACAGACTTCCAGAACGAGAGCCCAGTCTTCTGAAGCAGTCGCAGTCAGATAGCCTTCCACCCGGTCAGTACAATCAATGACAATGTGACTGGAGGAATCATCACACCAATCATCCTTGTCAGTTCTGCCTGTCCATCGTCCTCTCGTCCCCCCCTGTCGCGATTTCTCCCTCTTTCGCTATCTCTTTCCCTCTCTTTACGTTCCCAAAAGAGCTTCCAGTCCTTTTTATCGTCCCTGATCGAAGGCTCGTACTGACTACCACGGTCGTCCATTGAGATCCCAGGATGAGTAACTTCTATGTGAGGATCAAGCGCCCTCAGAATACCGACGGTAGCAACTACCCCTCCGGGTTGAGGGTGTTTCTTGCGTAGCAATCGAGAATCACCCTCGCGCTCCGATTTAATCGACTTTGCTGGTAACGGGAGCGAGGAGAAAGACGAGGACCTGGAGCCGGAAAGCGGGTATGGTTGAGGGAGTGGGAGCTGGATATCCTCCTCGATGGCACGTTTCGGCTTGTCGCGCCCAAAGAATTTCTTCATGACGGTAGCTCAAAGTCGAGGTCAATAGGAAGATATGGGCGTTTCTGGTGGTGGAGAGCGTGGCGTGAAGCCCGGTCGGAGTTCGAACTCCAGCCATCAGGAAACACCCGACTCAACCTCCATGTGCTCGAAAGTCATGGGGAAGGACAAAATCACACAAAGCCAGACAGACCCTCTCGAAATACTTAGAAGCGCTTCCATATTTGACAGTCTACATCAAGTGTTTGGGATGATAGTGTATGACTGGGTGACTGTCCGTAGGATGTGCAGCGTTTACAAAATGAGTTCAGACGAATATCGAACCCCTATAAGGGTATTATAACTTATAAGAAGTGTGACCCCGGGGAGTCCTAAACCATGGCACCATGGGAGTCAAATGCAGTTTCCGTGTTCCTGCTCCTCCCAACCCCCACATTCATTCCCTCCCGTTGGTCATCAGACTGTTCCCGTCTTAACACTAGTACGGTTGTAGCACAGGCTGAGACCCATTTTACACATAGGGTTGCGCACCGGGAGCTGGTGTTGCGTCACGGACCTAATTTTTCTCTGTGCTTGGTACCACAGGTATTGTCACACCCACCCACCCGCTACACACCACTGTGAAAAAAACCGCACCTTAAATTCAGTCACTGAAATTGACTGAAATTAAGTTTGTTTGTGTCTCCTTTCAGTCGGTTTCCAGGTGAGCGCCCGTTTTCAGCATCACACACTGACTGAATTTCATGCTTTGGTTCAGTCAGAAAACGACTGAACTTGTAATTCAAGTTACCTTTGACTGAATTTAAGGCGCAGTTTTTTTCATAGTGCACATTGATATGAGGGTCATCCCCATTGGGTTCTACCTTTCCCACCTTCAATGGATGAGGTCGTTGTCCATAGCTGAGGGTAGCGGATGTTGCCGCGTTGCTCGGACCGAGTGGTCAGGGTGGATCCAACAATCTCGTTGAAAGTCCTGTGGACAGCATTTGGATACTCGCCAATAAACCTTGGCTAGTGGCACCCTTCTATGACGGATATGTATACATCTGGTTTTATCTATTCCTACGGATAGTCACCCACTTGTCAACTTTTCCAAACCAACCGAAAATATTGTAGTGTGAATCATAGACCCTACATTATATGCCTGTAAGGTTTCACGGCGGTAGGCCACCTGAAGCTCAAAATACAGTTATCACCATATGCATTATTAGAATTTCAACTGTATAAGATTATGGGAAATGGGTCCTGTAACATGAGGCAAACAGGTAAACTCTTGATTTACATACACTAGAGGCTACCCATATGACACATAATGAGTTATTTGCGAGAGGTGTAACCATCATGTATTTGATTTCTACAATATTGGAATGATAAATGATAAATGTCATTGTAAAAAAAAACTGCACATTCAGTCAAAGTAACTCAATTTACAAGTTCAGTGAATCAAGCCACAAATTTCAGTTGGTGTGGGGGACTGAAAATGGGTGCTTTCTGAAAGGTGACATAAATAAACTTAATTTCAGTTAATTTTGGCAGCTGAATTTAAGCTGCAGTTTTTTTACGTGGAAGTGTGATTGTAGCTGTTTGTGTTTGATAGACCATTTTACACAGAATATGGCCCCAATTGGTTTGGCATCTTAACATAACACACACCACCAGAGCCAGGTCTCCTGGATATCACTCATCCCCACCATCAGGCTACTTAAGGAAATCAACAACATATCCCCAGCATGAATCATGAGTTATTGACAACCCTGCAGACTGGAATTTTAATAGGAAAATCAAGTTCCCAACCTGTTTGAGGCCAAAGTGTAAACAGGCAGATCCACAGTGCTGGGTGCTGGACCCCAATGCAATCAAAAGGCAAACAACAAATTGGGGCTGTATTCTGTGGAAAATGGTCTATTGAAATGCAAACAACTGTAAAGGTGTGTGTCAGGGACACTCAAACACTAAACTCCTAGTGCCCAGAGGGAGTAATGGCTGTACCTCTAATCCTAAGGTGACTACAACTTGAGAGTGTCAGAAATTGCCATACAATTCTAGGAAGGGTGGGAAGAACTGATTTAGTGATGTTCCTTGTGGGTTTCAAGTATGGATGACAAGGGATTGCTTCCAGAGATCTCCACAGGAAGTCCAATGAGACCTGACCTGAGCACTTGGATACCTTGAGGCAGATTTTTGTGGAGCCAATGCTAGTGAGGCCAATGGTGAACCTGTTGAGCTTCTTGCCAATCTTGATGATGAGTTTAGGATGTTCGGACAGAGTGAGGTATGCATTAAGAAATGGAGGATGTATGAGGAGGATGTAATGGTCAACAGAGGGTAGGGGAATCCCAAATGTGATTGGGCAATGATCCACTGAAATGTGCAACTCCACCTCTTTTGGGATAATCATGTGGCAGAATTGAAATGTTGTTGCATCTCTGAAGCAACACATTTTGCAGCCTGGGAAGTGTAGCTTTGAGGAAAGGTGAGGAATCATCAACCACAAAGAGGAATGATGCAAGTGAAAGAGCTTTGATGTTGGGTGCTGCCTGTCAGGGCCACTCTACTTCAATGCTCTCAGAGTATACTGTGTCTCCCAGACCAGCTGTAGTCCAACTACAACTCACTGGTAGATTGTTCCTGTGTCCATAAAAAGACAAATCAAATGGGTGGTCCAGGTAATTGGAGTCTTTACCGACTGGAGACTGATGAGCGCTTCAACCCAAATGAAACACGAGGCTCACCTGGGATTCTAAGAAGGGATTTACCCTAATAGCCCAGTGGCTTTGCGATAGTGTTGTCGTGAGCGATGACACTGATCACCAAACTCACTTGTGGGCGAGTTCGGCAAAGCCATCAAAACATATTTCCACTTATGGGAGACTGAAAACCCTGGGGACTGAACGAACGATTATTTATTCCATGTATTAAATGTATTTTTTCACGTGGTTGTCAATCAGAGTATAGGTAGTCATACTATCTATGTAGACCGCCCTGGCCGGTCTGACTGGACCACCCTTCATTGATGCACTTGGAGGTGAACCAAAGTGTTTGGAAGCACTTCGAAGCACATCGAGGTGCTCGGAATTGCATCAAAGCGCTTGGAAGCGTTTGGAATTGCATCGAAGCACATTGAGGCGCTTGGGAGTGTGTTGGGGCTGGGGAGGCCGTGACCGCTCTTTTCCGTCAACAGATTCTGACATGAGGAACTGACTGAGCAAACGAGGTCAATATATTGTACAACCACCCGTGAGTCCGGGTTCAACTAAAGATAAGTACAAGGTAGTGTGTTACAAGTTTCGGGGGCAAGTTGGGTGCACGCTTGTTGGATTTGAGGATGGGTTCCTGTCCCTACGTGGAATTTTGTTCATAAAGGTAGAGTGTGTCATCCACATGTCCAGCAAGGTCAAGAGCGCCAGAACGAAACGAAAACTTGAGGATCTGAAGTGCTTCCATGAGATCCGGATTAATGCGATTCCGGCGAGGGGTGCATGTCTCCTTGCTTGAGGGAAAGAGTCGCTCGCAAGCAACCGCAGACGCTTGCACCAGGAGGATATCCATTACGAGTCGAAAAAGATACGGGAACCTCTTTTCGGCACCCTATATGAATAGTTGAGAATTGAATGCACTAAAGTAAGGAAGTATACAAACCGTCCAATACAGAAGGGGATCGCACCACCCGACAATAATGTCCGACTCTGAACCTTGGGTGGTGGTCTTGAATTGGTCCATCTGCGGTTCGTGTAGATAACTATCTAACTTGAAATCGAGTCCATCGAGAACCGCGTCGCGTTCACCGGCATAGGGGTGCGGCAGAGAATACGATGAAGCAGTGTCCATGGGCTGGGCTGGCGGGGATATTCGGCTCGTATTACGGCCCAAAAAACGCAACGCACTGCTGGCAATCGATTTCAGGTGATGTGTGGGGAGCTTGGTGTATGCATAGAAGCCCTCTCATTGAACTTCCAAATCTGCTGTCTTGAATGTGACCATCTGCAATTGGTGTGAACCCAAAATCATTTATAATATTACGTGAAACTGACCATGTCTAACGCCATTTGCCTCGTCCTCCATACGTCCTCCGTTGAATAATTTTGTTCAATCCACCTCATCTTCAGGCACGGGTTCAGTACTAGGACTCATTGCGTAAGTACATGAGTGACATTAAAGGGGAAGGGTGACTCACATACTGCAAGCAAGTACGTTCGAGACAGCTTGGATTTGTTGACATACTCGTCTACCTTCCTGATCCCTATCTCAACAAAAGGGGACAGGAGGGGATGGACCTGCTCTAGGCACTCCCAATCATCGACGATCGAGTGGTAGAAGGGTAGAGAGTATGAGAGAGTCACTGGGGGTGAGGTGACCTGGAAACCAGTGGGAACATCTTGGGTAAATTTTGGGCTCCAGATAATTTTTCTCCCAATGTATCCACCAATCACATTTTGGGTACATCCAGACTGTGATCTCAACATGTGCCCAGCATGTACCTACCAAATAACATTCAAAATGTTGCCAGAAATGGATCCAAAATATTCCTGTGATATGCCCAGCCATATCCAGGGATGGAGTTCCAATGTACCCAGAATATTACTCCATTGTTTGCCATGTACCTTCAATGTACCCAGAACGAGTAGCATGTTCCCAAAATATACCCACTGGACATATACCAGGAACATTTTTGACAACATTTGTGGGAGCTAGTTTAAATGTTATTAGTGATTACATGCTGGACACATGTTGAGATCACAGTCTGGATGTACCCAAAATGTGATTGGTGGATACATTGGGAGAAAAATTATCTGGAGCCCAAAATTTACCCAAGATGTTCCCACTGGTTTCCAGGTCACCTCGCCCCCAGTGACTGCCCGGATGTGATCGAGAACGTATGTCTCCGCTGCACTTGGGATTACAATATTTGCGTCCGATAGATTTGGTCGTTTTACGAATACTTTGATAACCTAGAATGAACCAAGTAAGACTACAAAAATGTTTACCATAGTGAAACGAACGGGCAGCATCACCAGGGCTCGATCCACCATCAGATGCGTTGATGACCATCGGGTCTCACAATCTCGTAGGAGCTGCAGGGCTTTCCTCGAGAAGGGATTCCCATCATTGTCCACCCACGTTTTGTTGACATTGCCTTCAAGGATTGTGTCAACAAATTCTTCTCGGCGCTTCCCAGACACACGACAAGCGGCAATGAGCTTTCGTGCAGTTCCCAAAACGTCCACCCTGAGAACATGGAAGTAATCATCTCTGGTGACCCCTTCTGGTAGGACCATCCCCTTAAGGGCAGCATCACTGATGCAACTGAGATTTCCCAGTAGATACTGTTTCTCGAGACCCTTCCCATCCTTGAGTGCAGCATAGATGGCTTGGACTGCAAGGTTGATAACATGTGGGAAACAGCTGGAGTGTAAGGTAAGCATGCCGAAAAGGTTCAATTATGAGGCAACACGATTCACCGCACACGATTCCCATGGCGATCAAATGGGATATCATCTCCTCTGAACCAGGCCTCCAGATGTGCCATCATCGTGTCGTTGTTACTTGTGTTATCTGCGGTGATTGAGCTGATCTAACACACAACAATTGCTTGTTCAGATGATACCAAAAATGGAACGAAACCAATATACTTTCCGCTCTATCCCGGCCTCTTTGATAATATTGTAGAAAATGCAGGCAAGATTTTCACTGGTATGAGACCCCCGAACATGCCAAAATGCGAGTAGTCCAGACTTCAAGATCAGTTGGTTTTCTGGTCTATCACGCACAATGAAGTGTGCTGTGGCGCCCAAAAATGATACAAGGTCTGGATCTGACCATGCATCTGTTGTAAGCAACACACAGCCCAAGGACCTCTATGAAAGATTGCATGATCAGTGACAAAAAGCTAATGCAGCGAGTGTATTTAGCGCACTTTCATCTCTTGATGAAACTGCTCCTGCTCCTTTTTCCATGCTTTGATGATGCTCTCCGTCAGGTACGTCCGTCCGGGAATCTCGTAATCCATAACATGGCCCTTACCGAGGTATAGAAGGAGCTCACAGAAGTGAGAATTTTCAATCACGTTGATCGACTGCACAACCTTGCGTGAAGCGGGGAGAAACTGAGAACAACCAAATACAAACCTGGTCGTCTCCTACGATGAACCGCTGAAGTTGTATGAGTAAACCTTCTTGTGTGAAAGGTTCCACACTTGAGCCCAATGTTTGTCCTGTTGTGCTCTTCTGGGGAATGTTGAGATGGCGGCATTTGGATTTCCAGATGTGGTGGTGCTTGCTTTGGAAGTGTTTGCGAATTGTTGATGTTGGGGAGGTCTGCTTTCCGTTGTTGAACACTTTCCACATCTTGATGCCATGGGAATTCCTGGAGTGTGCAATTGTAAGTTCTCGGGTTGTTAAAGAGAAAAAGGGATTACCCAAACTCAGTACAGATTTCACAGCCAACGAATGGTGCATCTGGCCGCTCGGTTAGGTGTTGATTGTAGTCATTTGGCCACAGCTCAGGGGGGAGGTCCTCATCCATCCTAAGAGCCCGTTGAATAGCTAGATGTTGTAAGCGGAATTTTTTCGCCCGGTAAACTTGATTGTAGGCAAGAGATCCATGGTCACCCCATCTGACTCTCGACTGCCGGATATTGGTCCATAACCACCCGCTGCAGCTGGGTCAGGGGAAATCACTCGTTTGCACTTGTGCGAAGCCACTGGAAGAGGGTGATTAGGGAGGGAGGGTGGCAGAGGACTGGCCTGTCCAGAACCTTGCAGCGGCTGCGAAGAAAAACCGCCCTGAGCGGAACGGTTCCACACACCGAAATCGCGGATTGCCTGATTGTGTGACAGGGGTAACTGCCCTAAGAAAGAGAGGTCCTTTGGATGACGAGTGTGATCGCGGATGTCATTATCAATATGAGATAGAAGTGGGGGATGGAAGGGAGAGGATCCTGAACCGACAGAGTGATTGAACCGATTTTCTGAGTTCATGCGTCGGGGTGTTCAATGCGGCAGGTACTTACGTCCCATGATTCTATTTGGGCCACGACATACCAAATCCGCATGTGAGTCGTTGACAACCAAATATCTGACAACATATACTAGCCGATGTGAGTTGATGGCTCACATCGGCTCAGCTTAGCTCACGGCAACACTACTTTGCAAGCGCCTTGAATGGAAGGAGAACAGAGTTGGTGCGAAGGGTCTCTTGAGGAAGAGCTCTAGACTTGACCTAAATCACAGTGAGGCAAAGTAGGGCAGAGGATTTCCTAAGATAACAAAGCTGAGGAGAGGCCCAGCCACTCTAACTACAACAGGTATATATACTAAGAGCGGCCCAGACAGATCTCCGCAGAGAACTACCCTAAAAAGAAAGAATGTCCATAAAGATGAAAACAATAGGGAGCGTGTGAATGATAAATCATCAATTGGAACAATAGTGGGTTGTGAGAAAGAATGAATCAGCAAGAACAACAACATGAGAAGAAAATAGTCCCAAGGCAGAGGGTTAGGCTAAAAGTGTTGGAATCACTGCAGGTGGGGGAAAAGAACTAAGAGACAAAAGACCCCCTCCAGGTATATATACTAAAGCAGAGTGAGAAAATATTACCTAAAAAGGAAACTGACCAAATATGGAAAGATTACATAATGGTGATATAATTTCCTAATAAGGAAATCTTGATGGCTTATCTAAATGTCATGATCAGAAAGAAAGAAAAGGAAATCATGTGACAGAGTCACACTTCAACACTCCCCCATGATGAGATGACACATGGAGAGCTAGGTTCCCAAACCCATAAGGCTCCTGCACTTCTCTACATAAGGCCTTGCAAGGGACTTGGTCAAAATATCAGCTGCCATATCCTCAGTGGGGGTGAAAGTAGGCTTGATGACTCCAGAGTCCACAGTATCCCTTAGCCAAAACCACCTAAGGTCCAAGTGCTTCATCCTCCCATGGTGTTCAGGGTTTTTAGAGACTGAGATTGCTGACTGGTTGTCCATGAGCAGGGTAGAAGAAGAGGAGGGGGGATATCCAAGCTCCCCCATGAACTGGCGGAGATGTCAAGGGAGTGGATCTCCATGTCCTCAAGTCCAGCAAGGGCCAGGATGGTCCTGACAGCAGAGTAGCGCACAGTGGGGGCAAAGGTCTCTGTGAAGTCAAAGCCAGGACACTGAGAATGTTGAAGTCACTGCAGGTGGGGGAAAAGAACTAAATATTTTCCAAGTCAAAATACAGAGGAGAGGCTTACCTGCAGGTGGGGGAAAAGAACTAAGAGACAAAAGACCCCCCCTGCAGGTATATATA
>Ga0307515_10001245_pt1 | contig 58063 bp, 47 predicted proteins | sample 17_EM_MG_FD_194513 | JGI IMG/M metagenome (GOLD analysis project Ga0307515, IMG submission 194513) | Populus trichocarpa ectomycorrhiza microbial communities from riparian zone in the Pacific Northwest, United States - 17_EM | ecosystem: Host-associated > Plants > Roots > Unclassified | place...
GCCGACCGCGCGCGCTGGGGCCGCGGCGGCGAGCTCGACGAGCGCAACAAGGTCGCGATCAAGACGCTGCTCGAGGACGCCGCGAACACGGCCGCGACCAACCCGGCGGCCAGGAAGCTCGGCGCGTACTACGCGTCGTGCATGGACGAGGCGGCGATCGAGCGCGCCGGCACCGCGCCGTTCGCCGCGCTGGTCGGCAAGGCGCGCGGCGTCAAGGACGCGAAGACCTGGCTCGCCGCGGTGATCGAGCTCCACAAGCTCGGGATCTTCGTGGTCTGGGTCAACCAGGTCGCCGCCGATCTCAAGGACTCGGCGACCAACCTGACCTACCTCGACGCCGCCGGCCTCGGGCTCCCGGATCGCGACTACTACGTCAAGCCCGAGCTCAAGGACAAGCTCGACGGCTACCGCGCGCAGGTCGCGCGGCTGCTCGGCGTGGCGCCGCCGGGGCCGGGCAAGCTCGACGCCGCGGACGTGATCGCGATCGAGACCGAGCTGGCGAAGCTGACCAAGACCGCGATCGAGCAGCGCGACGTCCCGGCCGCGTACAATCCGACCGACGCGAAGGCGCTCGGCAAGCAGGTCAAGTCGGTCGACTGGCCGGCGTACTGGAAGGGCCTGGGCGCGCCGCCGAGCAAGAAGATCATCCAGGGCACGCCGCGGTTCTTCGCCGCGCTCGACGCGCTGCGCGCGAAGTTCAAGCCGGCGCAGTGGGCGAGCTACTTCACCTATCACCTGGTCCAGGCGATGGCGATCGCGATGCCGCGGGCGGTCGACGAGGCCGCGTTCGAGCTCAACAAGCTGGTCAGCGGGGTCGAGCAGCAGCGCGAGCGCGCCAAGCGATGCATCGACGACACCACCGGCGCGCTCGGCGAGCTGCTCGGCCAGGTCTACGTCGCGAGCTACTTCCCGGGCAGCTCGAAGCAGAACGCGACCCGGCTGGTCGACGCGCTGGTCCAGGCGATGACCGAGGACCTCGCGGGCCTGGACTGGATGGCCGACGCGACCAAGCAGATCGCGATCGCCAAGCTCGGCAAGATCGTCCGCATGGTCGGCTATCCCGAGCGCTGGAAGTCCTACGACTACGAGGTCAAGCGCGACGACTTCGCGGGCAACGCGCTGCGCGCCGCGGCGTTCGAGGTCCACCGCGAGCTCGCCAGGGCCGGCAAGCCGGTCGATCGCAGCGAGTGGGGCATGAATGCTTATCAGGTCGACGCCTACTACAACCCCAGCGCCAACAACACCGCGCTGCCGGCCGGCATCCTGCAGCCGCCGTTCTTCGGTCAGGACCGCGCGGTCGCGGCCAACCTCGGCGGCATCGGCATGGTGATCGGCCACGAGCTGACCCACGGCTTCGATGACCAGGGCGCACAGTTCGACGGCAACGGCAACCTGGTCAACTGGTGGCAGAAGGACGATCTCGCCAAGTTCGCCGACAAGGCCAGGTGCGTCGCCGACCAGTACTCGACGTTCGAGGCGCTGCCCAGGAAGTACATCCAGGGCCAGCTCACGCTCGGTGAGAACATCGCTGACATGGGCGGGGTCAAGATGGCGTTCCGGGCCTACCGCACGCTGCGCCGCGACGCGGCCAAGATCTACGTCGCCGATGGGTTCTCCGAGGATCAGCAGTTCTTCCTCGCGGTCGGCCAGGCGTGGTGCGGCCGCGAGCGCCCGGCCGAGACCGAGCGCCGGCTGACGGTCGATCCGCACTCGCCGTCGAAGTTCCGGGTCTACGGCGCACTCCGCAACCTCCCCGAGTTCGCCGACGCGTTCCGCTGTGTGGCGGGCACGCCGATGCGGCCGGCGAAGACCTGCACGGTGTGGTGACGGCAGCCGGCGCCGCCGCGGCGTGGTAGATCTGCGGGATGACCGACCGCGACGACGTGCCGGCTGCGGGCGCCGCGAGGCCGACGCTCAAGCAGCGCCTGTCGGCGCACTTCGATGAGTACGGCAAGATCGCGATCATCACGTACTTCACGCTGTCGATCCTCGCGATCATCGGGTTCTCGATCGCGATCGGGATCGGCGTGGAGCCGTCGGGCGCGACCGGCGTGCTCGGCGTGATCTTCGCCGGCTGGGCGCTGGCCAAGGCGACCTTGCCGATCCGCATCCTGATCACGCTCGGGCTGACGCCGCTGGTCGCGTTCGTGGTCCGCCGCCGCCGTGCGGCCGCCCCGGCGACCGACGAGCCGGTGGTCCCCGACGCCGACGCGCCGTAGCTCGGCGGTCGCGCGATCTCAGCCGGCGGGCGAGGGCGCCGTCGCGCCGCCGTCGAGCCGATCGATCCACACCGGCGCGCCGGCCTCGCCCCGGACGGTCTCGACCAGCGCGTCGCGGTAGCCGCCGGCGCCGGCGAGCTGCTCCTCGCGGATCCGGCCGATCACCGCGATCCGATCGCCCGGCGCGATCTTCACCCGCACGACCCACAGCCGCTTGCCGCGCGCCTGCGCGATCGGCAGGTCCTTGGCGCCGAGCTCGCCGAGGGTTCGCGACACCGCGCCGTTGCGCTGGTACGCCGGCCCGGCGAGCCAGCACTCCCCGGTGACCAGCACGCGGCGGTCGGGGAGCGCGAGCCAGAACGGCGCCGCGTCGATCGCCCGGGCGACCACGCCCGCGCTGCTCTCGATCGTCGTGGCGACGGCGAGCACGTCGCAGCCGACGGTGCGCTCGAACGCGTGGGCCGTCCCGATCAGCGCCTCGCCGGTCGGGCGCTCGCGGGCCGGCACGCCGTCGAGCCGCGCCCGCCGCCGCAGCGCCGTCTTCCAGAACTGCTTCTTGTAGCCGAACAGCGCGACCGCCGGCGCGACCAGCGCCCCGAGCCACGGCCCGACGACGACCGCGCCGGTGATGCCCGCGCCGAGCGCGCCGAACACGGTCGTGTACAGCGCGAGCCCATCGCGCCAGCCGGTGGCGGGCCGCCTGGTCACCGTGGTCAACCCGTCGACGTGCGTCCGGAGCAGCTCGCCGAGGACAAAGGTGGCCTCGCCGCAGTCCACGCACGACCGCGCGTGCTGCAGCAAGCGGCAGCGCGGGCAGCACAGCGGCGGCCGCGCGCGTCCCGATCCCCCGGCGCGTCCGCTTGCAGTCAGCTCCTTCATGTCGGGTCGTCTGCCGCGATCGTGGATCGGTGCCCGGGCCGGCGCCAGCGGCCTCCCTGCCATTCCGGCCAGGTTCGCCGCGCCGCACGGCGCTGTAGGCTGCCGGTCATGCGGACCCTGGTCACCGGAGCCAATCGCGGTATCGGCCTCGAGCTCGTACGCCAGCTGCGCGACCGCGGCGACGAAGTCGAGGCCTGCGCGCGCAAGCCCGCCGAGGCCCCCGAACTGGCGGCGCTCGCGGGCGACCGGGTCCGGCTCCACCCGCTCGATGTCACCGATCCGGCGAGCGTGCGCGCGCTCGCGAGCTCGCTGGGCGATGCCGCGCTCGACCTCGTGTTCAACGTCGCCGGGGCCAACGGCAGCGACGGCCGGAGCCTCGGCCAGCTGGCCGACGACCTCGCGCTCCGCGACGTCGCCGCGACCTTCGACATCAACGCCGCCGGCGCGCTGCGCGTCGCGGTCGCGCTCCTGCCCCACGTGCGGCGCGGCACCGCCGGCAAGCTCGTCCACATCTCCTCGACCCTGGGCTCGATCGGCGACAACACCAGCGGCGGGTTCTACGCCTACCGGATGTCCAAGGCCGCACTCAACATGATGTCGCGGTCGCTCGCCGCCGACCTCCGCGGCGACGGCATCACCTCGATCGTCATCAACCCCGGCTGGGTCCAGACCGACATGGGCGGCCCCGGCGCGACGACCCCGGCCGCCGACTCGGTCGCCGCGATCCTCCGCGAGGTCGACCGCGCCACCCTCGCCGACTCCGGCGAGTTCCTCAACTGGCGCGGCAACCGGATCGGCTGGTGAGCGGCGGCGCGTAGCTACAGGCCGCGGCGGCCGGCCGAGCCGCGATCGGCGACGGGCGTGTCGCGGGTGTCAGGCGCGTGCGGCGGCCGCAGCACCTCGGTATCGTCGATGATGTCGTCGAGGGTGCGCTCCGGCTCGGCGCCGTTCTCGATCGCGCTGGTCTCGAGCGCCTCGATCCAGTTCTGGCCGGTGTCGAACGCCTGGTCGTCGTCGAGGTGATCGCGATCGACCGCCGGCGGGGTGTGGACGCCGTGGAGCTCGCCGGCGTCGCGCGGATGCGCCCGGCCGATCACGACATGGTCGGCCGCGAAGTCGGCCGCGAACGCCGCGGCGTCGCGAGCGGCGACCTCATCGAGCTCGGTCTCGAGGCCGGCGAGATCGTCGGCGGCCTCGGCATCGGCCTGCGACAGCGCGTCGACGTCGAGCGGAGCGACCTGCAGCTCGGAGGCCTCGTCGAAGCCTTGCACCGGATCGCCCGGGTCGCTCGCGAAGTCGTCGACCCGTGCGGCGGCGGCGGCGCGTCGCGCGCGCCGGTGACGGAGGATCGCACCGGCGGCGACGCCGAGCGCGAGTGGCGTGATCAGCTTGCCTGGATGCATGCCCTCTGGTGGAGCATGCCGCGTGCCAGCCGGTGCCGAGTGCGACGGTCTCCGAGCGCGCCGGCGCGCAGGCTCAGGCGCGCTCGAGGCGGCCGTCGGCGTGCCTGGCGAACCGGCCCTCGTCGCGCGGGTGGACCGGGTCGTCGGAGCTCCACGGCCAGCCGCCGAACCGCGTGCGCTGGTAATCGGTGAACGCCTGCTGGATCTCCTGGCGGGTGTTCATCACGAACGGGCCGTGCTGCGCGACCGGCTCGCCGATCGGCCGGCCCTGCAGGATCAGGATCTCGGTCTCGCCCTCGGCGACGATCGGAATCGCGGCGTCGGGGCGGACCTGCACGCCGTGGTTGGTCGCGATCGCGCGGCCGGCGATCGTGGCGGCGCCGCGGAACAGGTACAGCGTGCGGTTGGTCCCGGGCCGCGCGGGCGGCACCGTCCACGACGCGCCGGGCTGGAGGTGCAGCGTCCAGATCGCGACATCCGCCTCGTCGCGCGCCGCCCACGAGCTCGGCGGCGGCGATGGCGGGGCCTCGGCCGCGAGCTTGCCGGCGACCACGCGGACCAGGACGCCGGGCGCCTCGAGCCGCGGGATCGCGCGGTCCCACAGCATCGTGAAGTGCGGCGCGACCAGCTTGTCGCGGGCCGGCAGGTTGAGCCAGATCTGGAACAGCTCGACCGGGTTGGGGCCGGTCGCGTCGACCAGCGGGAACATCTCGCAGTGCGAGATCCCGTTGCCGGCGGTCAGCCACTGGACGTCGCCGCGGCCGAACCGCGCGGTCGCGCCGAGCGAGTCGGAGTGATCGATCAACCCGCGGCGGACGATCGTGACGGTCTCGAAGCCGCGGTGGGGATGCTGCGGGAAGCCCGGCACGGTCTGGCCGTGGTACATGCGCCAGCCGTCCTTGCCCGCGAAGTCCATGCCGAGCTCGCGACCGTCGAGCGACGCTGCCGGGCCCAGCCGATCGTTGCCGGCGGGATACGCGTCGTCGTGGTGTACGCAGAACAGGAATGGATCGAGCGTCGGCCACTGAAAGCCCAGCGGCACGACAGCGAGGATGTCGGGATCGGCCATGGTCGCAGCTTGTTCACGGGCAGCGCCAGGCGCAATTGGACCGTTTGGCGAGGACTGTTCCGCTGCGGGCGGAGGCGAGGTCTGGGCCGTGAAAACTTGTACTTCGAGATCGACCTTGCCACCATCCGGTCGGGCCCGGTGGCCCGGTTGCCGCGCGCGCGGTCTTGGGAGCATGCATGAAGTTGCGAACGATTCTCGGATGTCTCGTGGTGTGTGCGGCGGCATGCGGTCCCAAGGCGACGCCGTCGGGAGCCAGCGATCCTGCACTGCTCTGCAAGCAGGTGCCGCTGATGGGCACCGCCGCGCAGGGCGCGACGCTGGTCCACGCGGCGACGTTCTCGATGCTCATGATCGATACCTGCAGCTTCGACGTGTCCAAGCTGGTCGACGCGGCGAAGGCCTGCAAGGACCACGTGTCGTGCGGTCTGCCGATCGGCCCCGCCGGACTGACCCAGGTCAATCAGGCAGTCAACACGACCTGGACCACCGTCTCGCTCGGCGGCGGCCGCGCGTTCACCAGCAAGCTCGGCGATCGCGCGCTGGTCGCGTGGGACGCATCGCGCAACTCGGCCCAGGTGATCGCCGCCGTCACCCAGGGCCCGGCCGCCACCGGCGGGAGCTGCTGCCCGGGCTGTGCCGTGTGCGACGCCGGCGCCGGGACGCCGGCCTGCCCCGCGGACGGTGGCGCGCCGCCCCACGTCGACACCTTCCCGGCCGCCGGCTTCCCCGATCTCCAGGGGCCCGCGGTCTGCGCCTGCGGCGACGTGTGCTCGGCGCAGGCCGGCAAGCTGCTGCCGGCCGAGTGCGAGTGCGCGCGGCTCTGTCACTGCCAGTGACCGCGGCCCCGCCGCTCAGCGCCTGGTCATCGCGTACCAGGCCGCGACGTCGCGATCGGTGAGCGCGCGGGTCCACACCGCGACGTCGTCGAGCTCGCCCTCGAAGCTCTGCGCGATGCCGCCGAGCGGCAGGCAGCCGATCGACAGCGGCGATCCGCTCTGCGTGATCCGCGCGCTGGTCTCGCCGCCGATCGTGTCGAGCACGCCGTCGACGTAGATCCGGACGCGCGCCGCGGGCAGCTGCGCGCCGTCGTACACCATCGTCAGCTGGGTCCAGACTCCGGTCGGCAGCGTACCGCGGCCGGAGAACCGATCGTCCTCGCTGTCGATGTCGGCGTAGACCCGGCTGCCGGTCCACACGAACATGTCGTACTCCTCGCCGCTGCCGGCGCTGACCCGCTTGCTGACCACGCCGAACGAGCCCGCCGGGTCGCCCATCATCTTGATCCACGCGCTGGTCGTCACCGCCGTGGTCGCGCGCGTTGGCACCTCGTCCTTGATCTGCACGCAGGTGTTCGCGTCGAACCGGCCGACCATGCCGCGGATCGGATCGTCGACCGGCGACGCGCTGCCGCTGGCCAGCCCCGGATTGGCCGCATCGCACGCGTTGACCAGATCCGTCGGCGTGACGGCGGCCCGCACCGACCCCGATCCGGAGCCGTGATCGATCCACGCCGCCTCGTCCATGTGGAGCAGCACCGCACACCGGCTGGTCACGTCCGCCGGCGTCGCATCCGGCGCCGCGTCGTCGCCGGGCTGCGCATCCGACGGCTCGTGCCCCAGCAGATCGAAGGCGAGTCGGCCGCAGCCGCCCGAGCCGGCGAACGCGGCGCCGCCCGCGAGCGCGACGACCATCACGGAAGTGAAACGGGACATGGCTGCGCATCATACGGCTCGCACCCGCCGAGGCTGCCGGCCTCCCCCGACATTTCCCGCCGTCGGCGCAGCGGATTCGCATTCTCGCCCGGCCGCGCGCGCGTCGCGACCTGACCCCCTGGCCCGAAACGTCGGCACTTGGTTGTAAGTGCCGACATTTTGGGCTAGGCTGTCCTTCGTGGTGCTTCGCGCAATTCACCGTCACAGAAGGCTGCCCCCGATGCCGTCGGTGTTCCGGCCCCGCGATGTCGGTCGGCTCGATCTGTCGAGGTCTCGACTCCGCGCGCTGGTCCGCACAGGAGAGATCGATCATCTCGGTCGAGGGCTGTACCGGCATCGCGCCGCGGAGGCAACCGAGCTTGAGACCGTCGCCACGGTGTGCGCTCGGGTCCCGAGCGCGATCGTGTGCCTGCTGTCGGCGCTCGCGATCCATGACATCGGAACGCAGCAACCACCGGACATCTGGATCGCATTCGACCGCAAGGCCCGCAAGCCGCGGCTCCACGGGTTGCCGGTGCACATCGTGCGGTTCTCCGGTCCGATGCTCCGTCATGGCATCACGACGCGCCGGATCCAGGGCGTGCCGATGCACATCACCAGCCCCTCGCGGACCGTGATCGACTGCTTCCGCTATCGCAACAAGCTGGGACTCGACGTCGCACTCGAAGCGCTTCGTGACGCGCTCGGTCGTCGGCTGGTGACCGCCGACGAGCTCGTTCGCGCCGCCCAGACATGCCGGATCTACTCGGTGATGAAGCCGTACCTGCAAGCCGTGCTGTCGTGACCAGGTTGGTCACGAACTTCGGAGCCTCGGTGCGCGAGCGCCTGCTGGAGGACGCCAGGAAGCGGCGCGGCGACTTTCAGCTGACGCTGCGCCGCTACATGGTCGAGCGGTTCCTCTACCGGCTCGGTCAGTCGGAGCATCGCGAGCGGTTCGTGCTCAAGGGTGCGATGCTATTTGTGCTCTGGGACGCAAGTCTGTACCGGCCGACCAAGGATCTCGATCTGGCGGGCTATGGCGTGAACGACGCGGCGGGGCTGGTCGAACGAATCCGGGAGATCCTTGGGATCTCGTGTCCCGAGGACGGCATCGTGTTCATGACCGAGTCGCTGACCGCCGAGCCGATCAGGGACGGCGACGAGTACCACGGGTTTCGCCTCCGCGTGCTGGGTGAGCTCGCGGCGGCACGGATCTCGCTCCAGATCGACGTCGGATTTGGCGATGCGATCGAGCCGCCCGCAACGCTGGAGAATTATCCGGTCGTGCTCGATGCACCTGCGCCTCGGATCCGCGCCTATCCCAGGGAGGTCGCCGTCGCGGAGAAGCTCCACGCGATGGTGATCCACGGGCTCGAGAACACGCGGCTCAAGGATTTCTACGATGTGCACGTTCTCAGCGCGCGGTTCGCGTTCGTCGGGGCTCGCCTGGCATCCGCGATCAAGACAACGTTTGCACGTCGCAAGACGATACCGGGCGAGCCATGGCCGGTCGCGCTCACCGCCGGCTTCTACGACGACGCGACACGAGCCGCGCACTGGCGCCGCTTCCTGCAGCGCGTCAGGCTCGACGTTGATACGCAGGACACGTTCGCGAACATTGGCACGCAGATTCGACGTTTCCTCGAGCCACCGCTGCACGCCGTCCGGCTCGGCACGGCATACAGCGCCACGTGGCCACCGGGTGGCCCCTGGGCGTGACTGCGTGTGCCGATCTACCAGCTCCGTTTCCGACGGCTGGCATTGCGATCGCGGACGCGGTCTGGTCTGCTCGCGGCCGAGTGCAAGTCCATCGCTCCTGGAGGCTGACGTGAGCGTGCACCTCGAAGCCGGGCCCGGTGAGATCGCGCCGGTGGTCCTGCTACCGGGCGATCCGCTGCGCGCGAAGTTCATCGCCGAGCGGTTCCTCGACGGTGCCGTGCGGCATAACCAGGTGCGCAACACGCTGGGCTACACCGGGCTGTATCGCGGCGCGCGGATCTCGGTGCAGAGCAGCGGCATGGGCATGCCATCGTTCTCGATCTACGCGCACGAGCTGCTCGAGTCCTATGGCGCCCGGGTGCTGATCCGGGTCGGCACGTGCGGCGCGATCCAGCCCGGCCTCGCGGTCGGCGACGTCATCCTGGTGATGGGCGCGTCGACCGATTCGGCGATGAACCGGATCCGGTTCGGCGGCATGGACTTCGCCGCCACCGCCGACTTCGATCTGCTGCGCCGCGCGCACGAGATCGCGGCCGGGCGCGGCCTGCCGGTGCGCGTCGGCAACGTGCTCAGCACCGACGCGTTCTATCCGGACGACGCGGACTGGTGGAAGGTCTGGGCCCGGTACGGCGTGCTCGCGGCCGAGATGGAGAGCGCCGCGCTCTACACGCTCGCGGCCCGGTTCGGCGCCCGCGGGCTGGCGATCCTGACCGTGAGCGATCAGATCGTCACCGGCGAGCACAGCTCCGCCGAGGACCGGCAGACCGGCTTCGGCAAGATGGCCGAGCTCGCGCTCGAGCTCGGGGCCTCGGTCGCCTGGTGATCGCGGCGGGCGTCGCGCGGTTTGCTATGCTGCGCGACGATGGGTCGCCTCGACCGACGCGCGGTGCACTACGCCGTCTACTTCGCGATCTGGACGGTGTTCGGCGTGTTCTTCTTCACCCAGGACCTGTCGCGCAAGGTCTACTGGGACGATCCCACGCCGTGGTGGCACTACCTGGTGTCGTGGCTCGTCGGCGCGTGGCTGTTCGCGGGGCTGACGCCGAGCATCGTGGCGCTCGGCCGGCGCTGGCCGATCGAGCGCCGCCGCTGGCCCGCGCGGGTCGCGCTCCACGGCGCGTTCAGCCTCGGCTTCGCGGCGCTGCAGGTCGTGGTGCTCAGCGCGCTCGCGCCGGTCCTGGGGTTCGTCGGTGCGCTCCAGCCGCACAGCTTCGCCGAGACCCTGCCGGTGCTGCTGGTCGTGTCGTTCCACAACAACATCACGGCGTACTGGACGATCCTCGCGGTCCAGCACGGGCTGCGCTACTACCGGCGCTACCAGGAGCGCGAGAAGCAGGCGCTCCGGCTCGAGCTCCACGCCTCCGAGCTCGAGACCCAGCTGGTCCGCGCCCGGCTCGGCGCGCTCAAGATGCAGCTCCAGCCGCACTTTCTGTTCAACACCATGAACGCGATCATGGTGCTGGTGCGCCAGCAGCGCGGGCCCGAGGCCGAGGAGACGATCGCGCGGCTCAGCGATCTGTTGCGGTTCGTGCTCGACGACGCGCTGGCCCAGGAGGTCCCGCTGCGCCGGGAGCTCGAGTACCTGGGGCTGTACCTGTCGATCGAGCAGCTGCGGTTCGCCGACCGGCTGCGCGTGGTGATCGACGCCGACCCCGACGTGCTCGACGCCGCGGTCCCCCACATGGGGCTGCAGCCGATCGTCGAGAACGCGGTGCGCCACGGCGCGGGGCAGAGCGAGGCCGGCGGCACGATCCGGCTCACCGCCCGCCGGGTCGCGGACACCCTGGTGGTCGAGGTCACCGACGACGGGCCGGGCCTCGCACCGGCCGGTCCCGCCGACCCAGCCACCCCCGCGCAGCGCCGCGGCATCGGCCTGGACAACACCCGCGCGCGGCTGCGCCAGCTCTATGGCGACGGCGGGTCGCTGTCGATCGCCAACGCCGAACCGTCGGGCGCGGTGGCCCGCATCGTGCTGCCGTACCACGTCGCACCTGCTGACCCGGCGCCCGGAGCCGCGGCGTGATCCGCGTGCTGATCGTCGACGACGAGCAGCTCGCGCGCGACGGGCTGCGGCTGTTGCTCGCCGCCGATCGCGAGGTCGGGGTGATCGACGAGGCCCGCGGCGGCCGCGAGGCGATCGCCCGGATCGCGGCGGCGCCGCCGGACCTGGTGCTGCTCGACGTCCAGATGCCCGGGGTCGACGGCTTCAGCGTGGTCGAGCAGGTCGGCGCCGAGCGCATGCCCGCCGTGGTGTTCGTCACCGCACACGATCGCTACGCGGTCCAGGCGTTCGAGCTGAGCGCGCTCGACTACCTGCTCAAGCCGGTGAGCGGGCCGCGGTTCGCCCAGGCGCTGGCGCGCGCCAAGGCGCGGCTGGCCCAGCGCACCGTCGCCGATGCCAGCCAGCAGATCCGCAACCTGCTCGCCACCGTGGCCTCGCCGCAGCGCGCGCTTCGCCGGATCGCGGTGCGCGACAGCGACACGACCAGGTTCGTCGAGGTCGACGCGATCGACTGGATCGCCGCGGCCGAGAACTACGTCGAGCTCCACGTCGGCCCGGCGCGCCACCTGGTCCACGTCGCGCTCGGCACGCTCGAGAAGTCGCTCGATCCCGAGCGCTTCGTCCGGATCCACCGCTCGGCGATCGTGCAGGTCGATCGGATCAGCGCGCTCAAGCCCGCGCTGCACGGCGAGTACGTGATCACGCTGTCCACCGGCGCCAGCCTGCGCTCGGGGCGGACCTACCACGACGCGGTCAAGGCGCTGGCCTCGAACCCGTTCGACCGTTCGTCATCGCGCTAGGCCGGTTGGTCAAACGCCGGTTTCGCGCGGCCACCGCCGGCCCCACGCTGGACCGGCATGACCGAGCCAAGCTCCTCCTCGACCGACCCCAGCGGGATCGGCACGCTGCGCGCCGTGATCACGGTGATGGTGATCGCGCACCACGCGTTCCTCGGCTACCACCCGTTCGCGCCGCCGCCGTTCGACTCGCTGCGCACCGCGCCGTACTGGCAGGCGTTCCCGGTGGTCGACCCCGATCGCTGGCACGGCGCGCTGTGGCCGGTCGCGGTCAACGACATGTTCTTCATGTCGCTGATGTTCCTGATCTCGGGGCTGTTCGTGTGGCAGAGCCTCACCACCAGGGGCGGCGGGCGCTACCTGCGCGATCGCGCGCGCCGCCTCGGGCTGCCGTTCCTCGCCGCCGCGGCGCTACTCGCCCCGCTGGCCTACCTGCCGTCATACCTCCAGACCGGCGCCGCCGCGACCTGGTCGGGGTTCTGGCGCGAGTGGCTCGCGCTCGAGTCCTGGCCCGCCGGGCCGGCCTGGTTCCTCTGGGTGCTGCTCGCGTTCAACCTGCTCGCCGTCGCGCTGCACGCGGTGGCGCCGCGCTGCGGGGAGCGGCTGGGGACGCTGTTCGCCGGTGCCGCGCGTCGGCCGGTGATCGCGTTCGGCATCCTCGTCGCGGCCTCGGCCGTCGCCTACGTCCCGATGGCGCTCGGCTACGGCGGCCTGCGCTGGAGCGCGCTCGGCCCGTTCGCGATCCAGACCAGCCGCGCCGCGCACTACCTGATCTACTTCGCCGCCGGCGTGGCGATCGGCGCCCTCGGGCTCGAGCGCGGGTTGGTCGCGCGGACCGGCAAGCTGGCGGCGCGCTGGCCGCTCTGGGTGGGCGGCGCGGCGGTGGCGTTCCTGCTCGCGATCGAGGCGACGACGCGCGATCTCGCGTCGGGCGGCGCGCGGACCTGGCAGCTGGTCGATGCGCTCGGCTTCGTGGTCGCGTGCGCCGCGCTGTGCTTCGCGTTCCTCGCCTGCTTCGTGCGGATCGCGCCGCTGCGCTCGCGGCTCGCCGCCAGCCTCCGCGCCAACGCGTATGCGATGTACGTCGTGCACTACGCGATCGTGACCTGGCTGCAGTACGCGTTGCTCGACGCGGCGCTGCCGGGGTTCGCCAAGGCGGCGCTGGTGTTCGGCCTCGCCGTCGCGTCGTCCTGGTTCGTCGCCGCCTGGGTTCGCGGAGCGGCACGGGCGATGTCGCGGGCGCGCTGCGTCCCCGCCGCGGTCGAGCCGTGCCGGGGACCCGCGGATCAGCCGGCGGCCTGATCACTTTGCGCCGCGGCGCGGGCGCTGGACGCGGTATCGTCGCCGGTGAGTCCCATGGAACCGCAGCCGAGCGCCTCGCCGGACAGCCCGGGCCCCGGCAGTGTCCGCTACACGGTGTCGCAGACCGCGCGCGCGTGCCTGCACGCGCTGCACCTGGCGGCGTGGATCGAGGCGATGGTGCTGGCGCATCGCGCGGTGCAGCCGCACGGGCCGGGCGCGTGGTCGTGGCTGATCGTGCGCTGCTTGCTGTTGATGATCGGCGTGCACCTCGTCGTCGCCAGGGCGACGCAGATCGCCAGGTGGCGGGCCGTGAAGCTGCGCGGGACGCCGGCGCCGGCCGGCACGGCCGCCGAGGCGGTGTTCGATGCCCAGGCGTTCGAGAGCGCGGCGAGCGCGCTGCTGTTCCACTTCGGGGCGCCGCTGTGGATGTGGATCTTCGTCTAGCAGCGGGTCACTTCGACTTGCGCGCCGGCTTCTTCTTGGCGCCCTTGGGCGTCGGCGGCGGCTTCTTGGCCGCGGCCGGCCTGGGTTTGGCGACCGGCTCCGGCGCGTCGGAGGCCTCGATCACGTCGGCGTCCGCGTCGGTGTCGGCATCCACGTCGGCGGCCGATGCCGCGCCGGCCTGGGGCAGCGCCTTGAGGAACGCGTCGATCGCCGCGTCCAGCGCCGCGGCGTCGGGCGCGTCGTCCTCGTCGATGATCAGCACGTGGATCTCGCCGCGCTTGCCGCGCTCGGCGAGCTTGGCGATCACCTCGTCGTCCACGTCCCAGCCGTCACCGGCCTCGTCGGTGACGTACTCGTAGCCGACGCGGCGCGCGGCGTCGTAGCCGTCGATGTCGAAGCGCACGCCGTCCTCGTCGAACGACAGGTGCTCCTTGATGCGAAACCCGGCGGCTTCGAATCGCTTCTTCAGCTGGGCGCAGGCAGCACGTTCTTCCACCGCGCCATCGTACGCCAGCGGTCCGGCGACTGCACGCCTGCGCGCCGCGACGGGGCGGCCGTCGTCCCCGGTCACGCGGGGCGGTGGAGGCGCCACTTGGTCCGGGTGTACGCCACGCGAAACCCGCGGCGCTCGGCGCCTCGCTGCGAGGTGCTGTCCGGCTCCGCCACCATCATCGCGATCTCGCAGCCGCGCCGCCGGGCCTCGGCGAGCCGCGCGGCGAGCAGCACCGCCTGCGCGCCGAGCGCGCGGGCCGCCGGGATCGTGCTGGCACCGGCGAGCAGCGCCACGCCCTCGTGGACGCCGAGCGACGCGGTGGCGATCGGCGAGCCATCGCGCTCGGCCAGGAAGTGCGCGAGCGTCGGGTTGGCGCCGGCCAGCCCGGCGAGCGCGGCGATCGGACGGATGATCGCCGCGATCGCGGGGTCGCCGGACCAGCCCGCCGAGGAGGTCTCGGCCCACGCGGCGCGCTCCTGCGGATCGACGAGCCGCACGCGCAGCGCGGGCGACGCTGGCGGCCCGGTCGACACGTCGACCTGCTGGACGAGCACGGTGCTCAGCTCGATCGGCCGGTAGCCGCGGTCGACCAGCGTGGCCATGGTCTCGACGCCGGCGAGCGGGCTGATCTCGTGGGTGACCGGGACGCCGCGCTGCGCGAAGAACGCCTCGATCTCCGAGAGCAAGGCTGGCGTGGCCGGGCCGAACAGCCCCAGGCCGAAGGTCTGGGTCAGCGGCGAGCCGGCACCGTCGAAGATCGCGTAGGTGCCGTCGAAGTCCTTCCAGGTGGCGCCGATCTCGGGCTCGAGCTGCTGCCGCGCGTCGGTGAACCACGTGCACATCGTGCCCTCGGTACGCTCGAGCCGGCGCGATAGCGCTCGATCCATGAACCAGGGCATCCCGGGAGCTTCGCACGTCCGGCGGCCACGTCCCGGCGATCTCGCCGCGAACAGGCGGCGGCGATCCGCACTCCGCGCGCCGGCGCGGCTAGGATGCGGCCAGATGCGCGCCTACCTCGTGGTCGTCCTCGTGGTCGTGTCCTGGGCGAGCTGCGCCCGCTCGCCGCAGCCCCGCTCGGCGACGCCGGACCCGGCGCCGTTCGACGTCGCGCAGCTGCGCGCCGACATCCGGTTCCTCGCCAGCGATCTGCTCGAGGGCCGGCGCGCCGGCACCCGCGGCTACGACATCGCGGCCGAGTACGTCGCGTCGCGGCTGGCGATCCTGGGCATCGCCCCCGGCGGCGAGGGCGGCTACTTCCAGCCGCTGCGGCTCCGCGAGGTCACGCCCGAGCTCGGGGCGATCACCGCCGAGCTCTCGGACCCCGCGCTCGCCGCGGCGATCCGCGTCCCCGACAGCGCGATCGTCACCGCCGACCTCGCGCACCTCGAGCTCGAGCTGTCGGGGCCGATGACGTACGTCGGCAAGGCGGTCTGCGACCCCGAGACCGGGCGCGACGACGCCGCCGGCGCCGATCTGCACGGCCGGTTCGCGGTGATGCTCGCCGGCGTCGCCGACGGCCTCCCCCCGGCGCGCGGCGCGGTGCGCTCGGACGCCGCCGCCAAGTGGGCCTGCGTCGCGAAGCGCGGCGCGATCGGCATCGTCACCCTGCGCACGTCCCGGGCGGCCACGCTGCCGTGGGGCTCGACGGTCGCGTCGTACCGATCGGGGGTGATGGGCCTGGTCGACGGCGACGCCGCCCGGTCGCGGTCGCTGCCGGCGCCGAACCTGGTGCTCGACGCTCCCGCCGCGCGCGCGGCGCTCGCCGCCGCCGGCCGCGACCTCGACGCCGAGGAGGCGCGCGCCGCCACCGGCAAGGTCGAGCACTTCGATCTCCCCGGCACGCTCCGGCTCCGCTACCGCGGGCGCGCCCGCGACGTCGCGTCGGTCAACGTGATCGGCCGGATCGACGGCTCCGATCCTCGGCTCGCGCGCGAGGCCGTCGTGATCAGCGCGCACCTCGATCACCTCGGGGTCGATGCCAGCGGCGCGATCCGCAACGGCGCGATCGACAACGCCTCCGGCATCGCCCAGCTGCTCGCGATCGCCCGCGCCTTCACCGCGCTGCCGCGGCCGCCGCGCCGCACCGTGATCCTGCTCGCCACCACCGGCGAGGAGCTCGGCCTGCTCGGCGCCGAGGGCTTCACCGCGCACCCGCTGTGGCCGATCGACCGGATCGTCGCCAACGTCAACATCGACCAGACCGGCATGATGTGGCCGATCGTCGACGTCGTCGCCGATGGCTCCGAGCGCAGCTCGCTCGCCGGGCCGGCCGGCCGCGCCGCCGCCGCGCTCGGCCTCGCGGTGTCGCCCGATCCCGTGCCCGAGCAGGGGTTCTTCCTGCGCAGCGACCAGGCGCCGTTCGCGCGCGCCGGCGTGCCGTCCCTGATCTTCCGGCCCGGGTTTCGCGATCGCTCGGGCGGCACCGATCACAACCGCGCGCTGTTCACGAAGTGGCGCGGCACCGCGTACCACTCGCCGCTCGACAAGATCGATCAGCGCGATCCGCCGATCGACTTCGACTCCGGCATCACCATGGCCCGCCTGGTCTACCTCACCGCGCTCGACGTCGCCGGGGCCGACCAGCGCCCGAGCTGGAACCCCGGCGACGTGTTCGCGCGGCGCTAGCCGCGGTCACTGGCAGGCGTTGATCGGCATGACCTTGGAGCGATTCGCCAGCATCGCCTCGCCCGCGGCCGCGTCGTCGAGGCCGCTGCACCTCGGCAGGCTCGCGAAGCACGCCGGCAGCACGCTGCGCCCCGAGCCGTCCTGGATCTGGTAGCGCGACTTCGCGACGCAGATCGCGCCGCTCGGGCCCCACGCGGCCTCGAACTTCATGCCGTCGTTGCTCGATGGCGACTGGATCCCGAGCCGATCGTAGACGTTGATCGTCGTGCCATCCATCGTCCACGGCGTGCCGTTACCGCAGTAGTCCGCGCGCGCCAGGCGCGTGCAGCCGGCGTGCATGTCCGCGTCGGTGAGCCACGGCGCGTAGCCCCAGTCGACGCACTTCGCGATGACGCCGTCCATGCAGGAGTAGGTGACGATCGTGGGATCATCGACGTGCGCGGCCGTGGCATCCCAGCTGCCGGGCACGAACGCGCCCTGCATGTCGGGCTTGCACGCCGGCTCGCCGTCGACGAGGATCTGGATCCGGTCCATCCGGTCGACCTTGGTGATCGCGGCGACCTCGAGGCGGAACGTCCGGCCATCCGCCGCGGTCGCGGTGATCGGCGCGCCCGCGAACGCCGCGGTGCTGGCAAAGCCGCGCGCGACGAGCTGTCCGTCCTGCAGCGTCACGGTGTTGGTCGCGTCGGCCTCGAGCGCCAGACGCGCGCCGTTGAGATCGCCGAGCCCCCGGTACTTCCGCGGCTGCGATCTGATCTGCCGGCGGTCGCCCTGCAGGTGGGTGCCCTGCTGCTCCTCGAGGTTCGAGGTGCCCTGCAGGCTGGTGCCCTGGGGTTGCAGGTCTCGTCGCGCCCCCTGCAGGCTGGTGCCCTGCATGTTCATGAAACCCGGTGCGTCGCCCTGGAGGCTGGTGCCCTGCATCTGCACGAGGTCTCGCGGCGCTCTGCCCTGGAGGCTGGTGCCCTGCATCTGCACGAGGTCTCGCGGCGCCCTGCCTTGCAGGGTCGTTCCCTGCTGAGTCATGACCTCTCGCGACGCTCTGCCTTGCAGGGTCGTTCCCTGCATCTGCGAGATCTCTCGGGGCGCCCTGCCTTGCAGGGTCGTTCCCTGCTGAGTCGCGATGTCTTGCGGCGCTCTGCCCTGGAGACCGGTGCCCTGCACCTGCATGATGTTCGAGTCGCCCTGGAGGCTGGTTCCCTGCATCGATATGAAACCCGGCGGGTCGCCCTGGAGGCTGGTGCCCTGCATCTGCATGAGTTCTCGGGGCGCTCTGCCTTGCAGGGTCGTTCCCTGCTGAGTGATGACCTCTCGCGACGCTCTGCCTTGCAGGGTCGTTCCCTGCAGCTGCATGATGTTCGAGGTGCCCTGGAGGCTGGTGCCCTGCATCTGCCAGAGGTTCGAAGTGCCCTGGAGGCTGGTTCCCTGGTTGGGCATGTCTCGCGGTACCCTGCCTTGCAACGTCGTTCCCTGCTGCATCGCGACCTCTCGCGGCGCTCGGCCCTGCAGGCTGGTGCCTTGGTTATTTATCCAACCCGGCGGGTCCCCCAGGAGGCTGGTTCCCTGCATCTGCACGAGTTCTCGCGGCGCTCTGCCTTGCAGCGTCGTTCCCTGCTGCATCACGATCTCTCGCGGCGCTCTGCCCTGCAGGCTGGTGCCCTGTTGCTGCATCAACTCTCGCGAGGCGCCACCTTGTAGCGTCGTCCCCTGGTTATTGATGAAGTCCGGCGAGCCGCCTTGCAGGCTGGTGCCCTGATGCGGCACGTAGTTGAAGATGCCCAGCAGGCTCGTGCCCTGCTGCTGCATCACCTCTCGCGGGGCGCGGCCTTGCAAGGTCGTCCCCTGGTTGGTGATGTACTCCTGCGCGTCGCCTTGCAGGCTGGTGCCCTGATGCGGCACGAAGCTGGAGTCGCCCTGCAGGCTGGTGCCCTGTTGCTGCGCGAACTCTCGCGGGGCGCGACCTTGCAGGCTGGTGCCCTGCTGACCGACGTAGCCCGGCGCGTCGCCCTGCAGGCTGGTACCCTGCTGCGGCACGAAGCTGGAGTCGCCCTGCAGACGGGTACCCTGGTTGGGCATCTCTCGCGGGGCGCGACCTTGCAGGCTGGTGCCCTGCTGACCGATGTAGCCCGGCGCGTCGCCCTGCAGGCTGGTGCCCTGTTGGTTCATGAACTCTCGCGGAGCCCTGCCTTGCAGACTGGTCCCCTGGCCTTGCATGTAGTCTGCAGATGCACCCTGGAGGCTGGTGCCCTGTTGCGACATGAACTCTCGCGGGGCGCGACCTTGCAGCGTCGTCCCCTGGTTCTGCATGATGTTCGAGCTGCCCTGCAGCGTGGTGCCTTGCAGCTGCATACCGCGCGACGTGCCCTGCAGGCTGGTGCCCTGGTGACCGATGTAGTCCTGCGACGCGCTCTGCAGGCCGGTGCCCTGTTGCTCCGCGATGTCTCGCGGGGCGCGACCTTGCAGGCTGGTCCCCTGGTGACCGACGTAGTCCTGCGACGCGCCCTGCAGACTGGTGCCCTGCATCTGCATGATCTCTCGCGGGTCGCGACCTTGCAGCCTCGTTCCCTGCTCCCCGATGTAGCCCCGCGCATCGCCCTGCAGGCCGGTCCCCTGGGATTGCATGCCGAAGGAGGTCCCGCCCTGGAGGCTGGTCCCCTGGTGACCGGCGTAGTCCTGCGATGCGCCCTGCAGGCTGGTGCCCTGCGCCTGCATGATCTCTCGCGGGGAGCGACCTTGCAGCGTCGCTCCCTGCTCATGCTGACCGAACGCGTCGCCCTGCAGGTTGGTCCCCTGGAGTGGCATTTCCCGGGTGTCCCTACCTTGCAGGCTGGTCCCCTGGTGTTCCATGCCCGGCGCCACGCCTTGCAGGCTGGTCCCCTGAGCTTCCATACCCGGTGTCACGCCCTGCAGGCTGGTCCCCTGGGTTTCCATTCCGGGCAGAGCCTGGACGGTGGCAGCGCCGGCCGGGACCGGGAAGCACACATCGGGCTCGGTCGGCTCATCACTGTCGGTACATGCCGCCAGCAAGCCAAGGCCGACGAGCCCGACCTGCATGGCTCGCCAGTGCCCACGCACGGTCGAAGCCCTGCCAGTCGCGCTGCCGGCCATTCCGTCGTCACGAAATCGCGATGTCATGTTCTTCGGTCCTCCGGCCCCGCAGCGCAGCAAGGCGCGTGCCGTCGGATCCAGCGGAACATCACCGCGAACATTCGAAAGTATCGAGTTCGTCGCGATGCAGCGGATTTGCCAGATCAGCTTTCGCGGCGACGCCCCGGAGCGGCGCGGCCGCAAGATCGCTGTCGCGGTGCGATCATCCGGGCGATCCGAGCGCGGCGAGCACCACCTGCGTGCCAGCGATTGCCCGCCGCGCGAACCACCGCCGCTCGCCGCTTCGGGCGGCGCCGACGAGCTGCCCCCGCCCGCATGAACCGCCCGGAACACGTCATGAGGTTCCGGATCGAAGCAACGATCTCGTGGTGATGTACCGATCGGAACCTACCGGGACACCGGTCGGCACAGGATCGCGGCGCGATCCGCACGAACGAGTCCGACCGACCCGTCCGCGCCGTGCCGCACCGCCACCCGTGACCGCCACTCACCCCGGATCGACACGACCGATCAGGCGATCAGAACTGCTGCGACATGCGGGTGTAGTAGAACCGGCCCTTGAAGTCGTAGCCCGGATCGTAGTCGCCCAGAGCACCGTAGATCGCCGGCGGGCTGCGATCGAACACGTTGTTGACGCCGGCCGTGATCTCGGTGGTGCCCGCCCGGCTCTTGAACGAGTAGCTGCCGAACAGATCGGCCTTGTACCACTGCGGCACGTCGCGCGACGCCATGCCGGAGTTGCAGGCAGTCTGATCGCACTCCTTGAATGCGCCCACGTAGCGCAGGTTGAAGCCGGCGCCGACTCCGCTCGGATGCTCCCACAGCGACGTCAGGATCGCCCGGACCCGCGGGCGGACGCCGATATCGTTGTTGTTCAAGCCGTGGACGACCGACACGGAGTTGTCGAGGTTGGCCTTGAACAGGTACTGCGACTCCAGGTGCTGGCGGAACCGGCCCGCGGCCCCGAGGTGCTGGTCGAACGCGAGCGCGACGTCGACCCCGGACTGGAACACGCCGCCGACATTCTTGGTCGTGAGATCGATGTAGTCGATCGCAGAGCCGAGCACCGGATTGCGATGGACCTGGGCACAGGCCGACGCGTCATGGTGGCTGTAGCAGTTGGCCATGACCGCGGTCAGGCCGAGCCGCTGGATCGCGTTGGCGATGTCGATCCGCCAGTAGTCCGCGGTGAGCGATAGCCCCTTGATCTGCGGCGGCTCGAACACGACCCCCGCGGTGAGCACCTTGGCCGACTCGGCCGAGAGCTTGGGGTTGCTGCTGGCCTGCTGGCGGGTCAGCGCCGAGCCAAAGCTCGCCGTGGCCGGCACCCCTTGCTTCGCGCACTCCGCGGCGATCTCCGGGTCCAGCGTGATCGTGGTGCCGAACGGCCGCGTGTCGCAGGGATCGACCGCGGGGAGGAACGCCGCGGTGGTGCCCTGATACAGCTCGGCGATCGACGGCGCGCGGAACGCGGTGGAGTAGGTGCCGCGGAGCGCGAAGCTGTCGATCATGCGGTACATCCCACCGGCCTTCCAGGTGACGCCGCTGCCGAACGTGTTGTAGCGGAACGCGCGCGCCGCGAGGCTGAGCTCGACCCATCGCGCCAGCGGCAGGCCGCTGACCGGCACCAGCGAGAGCTCGCCGAAGCCCTCGATCACGTTGTACGAGCCCGAGGTCGGCGCCAGCGCCGTGCCCGAGGTATCGCCGGTGGCCGACAGCGGATCCGGACTGAAGCCGCCGGACTCCTTGCGGACGTCGCCGCCCATCGCGAGCGACAGATCGCCGTTGTTGGGCAGCTTCGCGAGCTGGCCGTGGGCCTGGCCGAGCACCGTCTGCTGCTCGTTGAACCCGCTGCCCACGCCGGTGAACGTGACGTACGCGGCGGCCTTCGGATCGATCGAGCCGGCCGGGCCGAGGATGTTCATCGGCACGCAGCCGGCAATCGGCTTCGCCAGGGTCCCGCAGGTCGGCACGCCCGCGGCGTTCATGAAGCTCGGGCCCAGCGCGGCGGCCAGGTGGCTCTTGATCAGGCTGCCCTCGGCCTTCAGCTTGGCGTCGCTGCGGCCGTAGTTGTAGGACAGCTCCCACTTGAAGCTCTTGAACAGCGCGACGTCGTCGGGCCCCGAGCCCTTGAAGCCGCTGACCATCCGGAACGTGTCGATGTTCTCCTCCGTCCGCCGCGGGCCGAACTCGACGAGGCGGCGCTGGTAGCCCAGCACGGTGCCGCCCAGCGGGTTGTACATGCTGTCCTTCGAGATCGGCGTCGTGTTGACGAACGATTCCTCGGCGAGCTGCTGCGCGCTCTTGCGATTCATGTAGCTGGTCTCGAAGAACCCGGTGAGCTTCGAGGCGAACTCGTGCGAGCCCGCGGTGTACAGGTGGTAGCGATCCGACGGCGTGTACAGGTAATTGCGCGGCTGGTAGTTATAGAGATCCGTCGGGGCCACGAACGGGCGATAGCCGCCCGCGCCGTTGCTGGTGCAGAACTGCGCACCGCACAGGTTGACCGCGTCGGGCCGGCCGTCGCCGTTGGTGTCGATCGCCCCGCTGTTGATCCGCCCCCAGGGCGCGGCGGTCGAGCCGCCGGGGACCGCGACCTTGTTGGCGTAGTCGTACGACATGTCGTTCGACGAGAACGCACGGTCGCCGGCGAACACCGGGCGCTGGTTCTGCACGCCGACCGAGAACACCACGTTGCTCTTCTTGTTCACCGCGTTGTATCCGGTCACGAAGCTCGCGTCGTAGGAGAAGCCGTCGCCGCGCTGCGCCGCGCCGGTGTAGAGCGAGGCCTCGCTGCCCTCGAAGTCGGACCGGGTGATGACGTTCACCACGCCGCCGATCGCGTCGGAGCCGTACACCGCCGAGGCGCCGTCCTTGAGGACCTCGACGCGCTCGACGATCGCGAGCGGGATCATGTTGAGATCGACCGGGACGTTCGCGCCCATGCCGTTGGGCACCACCCGGCGGCCGTTGATCAGCGTCAGGGTGCGAAACGCACCGAGCCCGCGGAGGTCGATGCGGGTCGAGCCATCGCCACCGACATTGACCTGCGCGTTGGCGCCGCTCGATTGCTCCGGGAGCTGCTGGATGACGTCTCCGATCATCGCTTGCCCGGACGCGCGAAGCAGCTCGCGATCCAGGATGGTCAGCGGCGCCGGCGCGGTGAGCGTCTTGCGCCCGATCGTCGAGCCGGTGACGAAGATGACCTCCTCCTTGAGAGTCTGATCGGCGAGCTTCTGGTACTCGGCGTCGCTGAGATCGGCGGCTGGATCGTCGGCCCGCACGGCCGGTGCTGCCGGCGACGGCTGAGCGTCCGTCCCCGGCGGCGACGCCGGCTGCGAGCCCGCCGCATCACCCGGTTGATCCGCACCTGCGGGCGGCGGGTCCGCCGGCGGTGCCTGCGCCACCTGCTTGGCCCGCATCCGTAACGACCTGGGTGCGGTTGCGTGGTTGTCGGCGCCCGCTGTTGCGACACCGATCACAACGAAGTAGAGACTACATCCTACGGTACTGCGCGGTAGCATATCTACGTACTTCCCATATGCATAGATTCCCTCCATGACACCAAAAGGAGTCACACTCGAGGCGCCCCTCCCCCCGGAGTTGCGCCATGTTTCTAGTTAACAGAGGGACACATGGCTTGTCGAGAACCATCTCGCTCAGCAGAACTCTCAGTCGACGGGGCGGAAACCTCGGAGACTACTGATCATCGACGAGGCGCGAGCGCGTAGGCCCGGATGACGGTCTGCTCGACCTCGTTGCCGGCGACATCGCGCGCGACACCGCGCAACGAGACATGGCGCGCGCCGGCGGGATGGATGATCAGCGCGATCGCATGGTCGCCGACGCGGAGGATCGGCGCCGGCAGCCAGTGCGCGCCGTCGTCGAACGAGACCTCGACGCTGGCGTGTACGATCGCCGGTGTCGCGGCGCCCGGCGGACGATCGATCAGGATCGGCAACAGCAGGACGCGCGCGTCGCTCCGGTTGTGATCGTCGAGTGCAGGCGAGAATCGCAGCGTCGGTAGCGGCAGGATCCGCGGAGCGCTGCCGGCGACGTGCTGCGACCGGAACGTCCAGGTCGCGGCGACCCGGGTCGAGAGCTCGAACACGTCACCCGGCCGGGTGGTCTCCTGTTCGAAGCGATAGCGCGCCGATCCGGGCGGGACCGCGACCGGCGGTAGCGCATCCTCCTGGACGTCGACGTGCTCGATCACCCGCTCGCCGTCGCGGAACAGGGCGATGCGCTGGTGATCCCAGATCGAGCGATCGTCGCGCGGTGGGACTGACTGCGCCGAGAACATCGACGGTGCGAGGGTCAGCGTGTCGGCCGATCGCGACGCGCCCGGTGTCACGCGCTCGATGGTTCGCACGGGCCCGGCGTCGACCAGGTCCAGGCGGTCGGCGAACGCCGGCCCGAACGGGGCCTGGTTCCAGCGCTCGAAGTAGGTCTGGCCGGGGCGATAATCCCGGAGGATCTCCGAGGTGGAGATCGTCTGTCCCGAGCTCGCGGCGACGAAGACGCCGGGGCGCCAGGTGAAGCCGCGCGCGTAGTAGTGCTCGGTCCGGTGAAATGGTCCCGTGTAGAAGAACCCGAGCCCGGTCGTGAGCAGCAGGCCCGACGTGCCGTCATCCAGCAGGGCGACCGCACCCTTGCCGATGGTCGCGTCGTCGGTCCCGGCGTGGCTCGCCTCCACCGTCGCGAACTGGTCCGCCGGGATCGTCTGCTCCCACCCCGTGATGATGTGGTCGCGTTCGCTGCGGGCGAGCTGATACACGACGGCCGGCGGGTCGGCTTCACCCCCCAGCAGCACGATGACCACCCACGACAGGATCTCGCCGGGTGTCAGCGGCGGCCCCAGCTGCGCGGATCGGAAGCCATGACCGAAAAAGAACAGGCCGCCCATGTGCTCGAGGCTGGCGTCGAGATAGATCAGCGCCGCGAGCCCTCCGGTGAGCTGCGTGTCCGGAACGTGGATCGCCAGCGGTCTGGCCAGGCGACTGTCCAGATCGACCGCGGCATTCGCGGTCAGATCGAACCGCGGATAGCCGAGGAATGTAGCCTCGTTGTCGAACACCAAGGTGTCGATGTCGTAGCGGCCGCGGGGCAGGTGCAGCGTGGCCTCGCCCCCGATCACAAAGATCATGGTCGGAGCCGCGAGCGCGCTCAGCGTCACCAGCGCGAAGCCCGGGGTGCCGTCGTGGAGCAGCACGCGCAAGGTCAGGTCGAACGATTCGCGCTCGCGGTCGATCGCGACCGGGGTCTCGACCCGGACGTCGCCCCCGATCGCGACCAGCGCGCCGGTGTAGCGACCGTCGCGGGTATCGCCGGTGGTGTCGACCGTCACGACCACGTCCCGCGAGCCGCCCGCAGGCACGGTGATCGTCGCCGGCGCGACGCGGATCATGCCGGCCGGCGCCGCGCTCCGGTCCTCGAGCCGCAGCGCCGCTTCGATCGTCAAGCTGACCGGCGCCGGCCCGTCGTTGTGATAGCTCACCGTTCGCGTAATCAACGGATCGTCGTCGTGAGGGAAGCTCGCGACCCCGAGGCTCAAGCTCGGTGGCTCCGCGGTCACGTGCTGGCGGGTGGCGCGATCGACGTCGACGCGACCCGCGCCTTGCTCGAACGCGGTCAGCGCCGGATCCGGAGCCGCCGAGGTGATCAGCTGGGCCTTGAGCTGCGCGCCGGACCAGCCGGGGTGCTGCTGGAGCGCGAGCGCGGCGGCGCCCGCGACGTGCGGTGTCGCCATCGACGTCCCCGACAGCCGGAGGTACGACGTCCCCACCGGCTCGCCGAACCCCGGGCCCGCGGCCGCGGCTCGGGCGGCGACGATGTCGACTCCCGGCGCCGTCAGATCGGGCTTGATCGCGCCGTCGCCGACGCGCGGCCCGCGGCTCGAGAATGCGGCGAGGTGATCCTCGCGGTCGACCGCGCCCACGGTGAGCGCGGCGTCGGCGCTGCCGGGCGAGCCGACCGTCGCGGTCCCGCCGCTGTTACCTGCCGCGATCACGAACAGCGTGCCGTATTGCGCCGACACCTGGTTGATCGCGTCCTCGACCGGGTCGATCTCGGGGTCATCGGTCTTGCCCAGGCTGAGGTTGACGATCGGCGCGTGCTTGTCGACCGCCGCCCAGGCGATGCCGGCCAGGATCGCCGACTCCGAGCAATCGACCGCGCCGCAGACCCGTCCGCTGAGCAGCGCCGCGTCGGGGGCCACGCCGCGGTAGAGCCCACCTGAGGCCGCGCCCGTGCCGGCGATGATCGACGCAACGTGCGTGCCGTGGCCCACCACATCCGATACGCCCAGGCCGTCATCGACGAAGCTCTGAGCATCCAGGACCTTGCCGGCCAGATCGGGGTGGCCGGCATCGATCCCGCTGTCGAGCACGGCGACGACGATGCCGGCGCCGGTCAAGCCGCGCGCGTGCGCCGCCGGGCCGCCGATCTGCGGCACGCTGTGATCGAGCGTCGGCTTGAACCGGCGATCGAGCCAGACCTTCGGCGGCGGCGCCGCCGCGGAGCCGATCGCGGAGCGCGGCGCGATCGCGGTCAGGCCGGCCAGTGCGGTGCGCGCGCCTGACTTGCGCTGGCGCGCGGCCACGACGTGGAGCGCTGGAATCGCGCGATCGACGACGACATCGCCCGCCGCGAACCGCCGGGCGAACGCGCCCGCATCCGGCTGCCCGGTGATGACGAGCGGGATGTCATCGCGCTCGCGGTCGCCGTAGCCCGACGCCAGCAGCAGGCTGACGTTGAACAGCGCGCGATCGAGCTGGCCGGAGGCGATCAGCGGGACGACGTCCTCGGGGATCACCACGAGCTCGTCGTGATTGCGCTGGATCGCAAACGCGATCTGCCGGCGGCCCGCGCCCGGTATCACCGTCGGCGCTCCGACCCCCGCCGCCAGGGTGACCCGGTCGCCGGTGATCAGCGTGACCGTGCGCTCGTCGGCCAGCGGGCGTCCCTGGCGCAGACTCTGGCCGGGGCTCACCTCGGGCGACGGTGGATCCTGCCCGCAGGCGGCGAGCACCAGCGCCGTGGCGAGCCAGCACCCGGCGGTGACTCGACGTTCGACCTCTCGCAATGACTCCGACACCATATGCACTCTTCTGGACGGCGTTAATAGCGAAGCGCTATCAACTGACTTGACGCTTCGAAGATAACCATCCTGGCATCGAATCCGTCAAGCGCTAAATAGCCAGTCGATGAAGTGTGGTATTGGCGATACAGCCAGTGTGGTGTCATCGGCACGGTGCAATCCGGCGCGTCGCAGCAGTACAGCGTGCGACGTTCCGCCGGTGTTCCGGCTGGCGATGTTCGATGCGGGGCGATGCCACCGCGTACCGCGGGTTGCCGGCGGTAGCTTTCGGCGCTGCGCGGTCGAGTGTTCGATCCTCGCCAGCGGGACGCGCGGCGTGGCCGTCAGCTCGCCGGAGTGATCCGGGTCAGCGCCGGGCCGCTACAGGTCAGAAGCCCAGTCGCTGCCGATCCAGCCGTGATCGGGCGCCCGGAGCACGGAGCGGGCCTTCACCACCGAGCAGGTCCGCACAGCGTCGCGCTGCGACGTGGCGTCGCTCGCGAGGTGGGTCAGGAGCCGCTGCGCGAGCCGCCGCGTGGCCTCGGTCGTCGGATCGGCGCAGCGCGGCTCGGCATGCCGCGATCTCGTGCCACCGGCGGCGGCGGCGTTCACCAGGTGTTTCGCGGCCCGGCGCGACGGGGTCGATCACAGCCGCGGATCGCGGCGCACACCCAGCAGCACCACGGTCGCGTCGTCGAGCCCGCCGTCGTCGGCCAGCGATGCGATCAGCGCCGCGCGGCAGGGCAGGCCGGCATCGGGCAGCCGGAACACCACCTGGCGCGGCAGGTCCTCGTGCCCGCGCAGGCGCTGGTAGTCGCCGAACCGCGCGCGCAGCGCGGCCACCGCGAGCGGGCCGGCAGGAGCGAGCTCGAGCAGGAACGGCACGCCGGTGTCCCGGTCGCGCGCCACGCGCGCCGAGCGCCAGCGCGGATCACTCGGGCGAAGCTCCGACGCGCGATCGCGGCCGCCATCGTCGATCACCGGCCCGATCCGCGCGATCACCTGCTCCATGGTCAGCGGATCCTGCGAGACCAGCCGTCCGAGATCCAGCAGCTCGTCGATCATCGCCTGTCCTCCTTCGCTGTGCGCGGCCGGCGCCGCGCTGCCGGGCCCGTGCACCGGCGCGGGCGAGCACGCGGTCGCGAGCATGGCAACGCCGAGCCAGCGCGCCGGCGGCCTCACGGATTCTCCAGGAATGCGACGGCGGCGGCGTCGCCGACCTCGTGGGCGTCGGCCTCGAACGGGATCTGGCGATAGTCGCGATAGGCGTCGCTGTACGCGGTGACCGCGGCGCGCATCGCGTCGCGCGCCTTGGTCGTCGCGGCCATCTGCGCGCTGGCCGGGCTGGCGCGCAGCTTCGCGACCGCCGCGGCGCACGCGTCGTTCTTGGCGATCAGATCTTTGCGCGTGGCGTCGACGACCAGCTCGAGGTTCATGTTCGTCGTCCTGTGGGTGACCTCGGCGTCGAACATCGCGTTCGCGAACGCGAGCTCGCCGGGCTTGGCGGTCTTCGCGGTGATCGGCTGCTTCTTGGCCAGCCCCGCGATCTTCGGCAGGATGCCCACGGCATCGGCAATATCGTCGGGCTTCATCCCCTTGCCGGCGGCGACGCGAGCGGCGACCCAGGCCTGCTCGGCGTGGCGCGACTCGTGCGCCAGCGCGTTGACCAGGTCGGCATGGTCGTCCTGGGTCGGCGCACCGTTGGCCATCATCTTCTGCTGGAAGTGGAACCGCCAGTCGCCGTTGGAGAACGCCCCCTTGGGCTTCATGTCCTCGAGCGTGTAGCCCTCGAACTGCGGCACACCGACGGTCACCAGCATCGCCTGCGCGAGCTGATACATCGCCAGCGCGCGGGTCTTCTCGGACATGCCCTTGTCCGACCACGCCGGCAGGAACGAGCGGAACCTCGCGACCATGTCATCGATCTGCGTCACCGTGCCCAGCCCGGTGAGGCCGGGCACCTTGCCGGCGCGGCGGTCGCGGGCGAGCAGCTTGTTGGGCGCGGAGAACTGGGCGTACAGCCGATCGCGCACCTTGTCGCGGGTCGAGTCCGCGACCTCCTGGGCGACCTTGTCCGCGAGCTCGAGCGCGGCCTTCTTGATCGGATCCGGCTTCGTGCCTCCCGGCTTGTCGTCCTTGTGAAGCGCGAGCGGCTGGCGCGAGACGGTCGGCTTGTCCCGGTCTGCCGCATCTCCGGAGATCCCGTGCTGCGCGGCGACGATGCTCTGCGCGGCGCCGTCCGCCTCGGTCTCCGCGCCGTGATCGCCTCGCCCGACCGGCCCGGCCGGATCGGCGCCCTTCATCTGGATCGCGTGCGCGATCTCGTGCGCGATCAGCGTGTCGCCCTCGGCGGTGCCGGGCTGGTACTGCCCGGCACCGAACGCGATGTGGCTGCCGATGGTGACCGCGCGGGCGCCGTGCTGCGCCGCGAACTGCTCGGCCTCGGGTCCGGTGTGGACCTCGACGTCGCCCGGCGCTTCGCCCAGCACCGCGGCCGCGGCCCTCGCCGCCGCGGCATCGAGCGGCCGGCCCGGACCCATCTGTGCGACCGCGGCCAGCCCGGTCTCCGCGGCGTCGAGCCCCATGGTCAGCGTCCGCTTGCCCGGCGTGGCCTCCGCCGGCCTCGCCGCGCCGCCGACGCCCGCGCCATCGACCGCTGTACCCTTACCCGGACTTCGAGCTCCCACCACAGGCACATATTACACCGATGACGTCACCGGTCGGTGACGGTAACCGCGTTCAGTGGTCGACGAGGTCGCGCCGAACTCGAAGGAATCACGGGCGAGGGCGCAGCGGGCCGGGGGCGGCGCACAGCGGACAGGCCTCGGCGACGACCGCGTTGTCGCACTCCTCGCACGCGAACGCGACCACGTGGTGGCCCGGGTCGCCGTAGTCGACCAGCGGCCTGGGCTTGGGCGCCTCGCCGCCGCCGTGGCGCGCCGCCGCCGGGACCAGCGCGAGCGCGAGCATCTCGAGCGCGTTGCACTTCGGACAGCGCTTTGGCACCACCAGGCGGCTCGGCTCGCCGAGCGCGCGCGCGAGCCCGCCCGCCGCGTGGCAGCGCGGGCAGTCGTCGCTCGCGAACGCGACGTGCGCGCAGCTCGTGCAGGCGATGCGATACGTGCCGTCGACGAACTTCTCGCCGTCGTGCACCCAGCGACCGGCATCGTTCGGGTCGCCGAGCATCACCACCATCGTGCGATCGATGAAGCTGCGGATCTCGAGCGCAGCCGCGCCGCACGCCGAGCAGCCACCGCTCACGAGACGCTCGAACGTCGGTTGATCCAGCTGGCCCATGTCCGCGCGCAAGCTACCACGAGCGGCACGGATCGACCGGCTCAACGGGCGGTCAGCGCCAGCGAGAAGCTCGTCGCGCTCGCCAGGCAGGCGACGGTCCGCACGTGATTCCACGCCACCCACGCGGGCGCGTAGGCGGCCCACTGGCTGGGCGCGATCGGGCTGTCGGGGTCGACGAGCAGGAGCGCGTTGTTGCGCGGGACGTGATAGACGGCGGTCACCGCGATGCAGACGAGCAACAGCGCGGCGCCGGCCAGCTGGTACTTCGACGCCGGGTGGCTCAGCTGGCGGAGCGCCTGGATGCCGAGCGCGATCACCAGCGCGCCGGTGCCGAACAGCGCGAGCATGAAGATCGGATCCTTGGGCGCCTGCCGGTTGATCTCGTTCATCGCGGCGAGGCCCTGGCGATCGGGCAGCCGCCGCACGGCCGCCATCACGAAGCCCGAGAACGCCAGGAACACGCCGCCGCTGAGCCCGGCGCCGATCGCGGCGATCAGCGTCAGGACGCGTGACACGCCGGTCAGCATCACCGGCCACCCCGACGGTGATCGGTGGACATCGCGCGGACCCGGGATACGGAGTGACTCATGATCCTGTCCTTTCGTGATCGCTGTGCGGGATGCCAGGTGCGCCGATCATAGCTCGAGGAGCTCGCGAAGCACCGCCGCGGCGTTTCAGCTCGACGGGAGTTGTCCATCGCCGATCGGCCGCCCGTCCGAAAAGACGGGCTGGGCGTGCTTGTCGGCGCGCACCCGGGCGCGCATGGTCGGAGCAACCCCAGGAGCCCACCATGCCGACGATGAAAGCGATGCAGGTCAGCAAGTCCAACGGACCGTTCGAGCTCGTCGAGCGCGAGATCCCGACGCCCGGCCCGGGCCAGATCCGGGTCAAGGTCGAGGCCTGCGGCGTGTGCCACAGCGACGCGTTCGTCAAGAGTGGCGCGTTCCCGGGGATGACGCTGCCGCGCGTGCCGGGTCACGAGATCGCCGGGCACGTCGATGCGATCGGCCCGGGCGTGACGATGTGGCGCGCCGGCGACCGCGTCGGGGTCGGCTGGCACGGCGGCAACTGCTTCCAGTGCGAGCCGTGCCGCCGCGGCCTGTTCATCAACTGCGTCAACGCGAAGGTCACCGGGATCAGCCACGACGGTGGCTACGCCGAGTACACGGTCGTGCCGTTCGAGTCCGCCGCGCGGATCCCCGAGGCGATCTCGGCCGTCGAGGCCGGGCCGCTGCTGTGCGCGGGGCTCACGACCTACAACGCGCTGCGCAACAGCGGGGCACGCCCGGGCGATACCGTCGCGGTGCAGGGCATCGGTGGCCTCGGCCACCTCGCGGTCCAGTTCGCCGCGCGCATGGGCTACCGCACCGTCGCGATCTCGCGCGGCGCCGACAAGGCCAAGCTCGCGCGCGAGCTCGGCGCGCACGAGTACATCGACACGCAGATCGTGACCGCCACCGAGGGCCTCGCCAAGCTCGGCGGCGCCGATCTGGTGCTCGCGACCGCGCCCAGCAGCGAGGCGATCGCCTCCACGGTCGCCGGGCTCAAGCCGCGCGGCAAGCTGCTGATCGTCGCCGCGCCGTTCGAGTCGCTGTCGCTGTCCGCGTTCGCCCTGCTCAGCGGCAAGTCCGTGGCCGGCTGGCCGAGCGGCACCGCGATCGACTCCGAGGACGCGATGGCGTTCAGCGCGCTGACGTCGGTGCGGCCGCGGGTCGAGACGTTCAAGCTCGACCAGGCCGAGCTCGCGTTCGAGAAGATGATGTCGAACCGCATCCGGTTCCGCGCCGTGCTCGTGCCGTGATTCAGCGCGCGTGCGCCGCGATCCAGGCGTCGAGCTCGCGGACGGTGCCCGTGTTGGTGGGATCGGCGGCGGCGGCGAGCGCCGCGCGTGCCGAGCGGACCGCCGCGAGGCCGCCCGCGACATCGCGCCGGGTCTCGACCTGCGCGCGGCCGAGGTAGGCCCGCGCGAGCGCCACCTGGAAGGCCTCGTCGGGGACGGCGAGCGCGAGCGCCCGGTTCAGCGGCGCGATCGCATCGCCGGCGCGCCCCGCGCCGAGCAGACAACCCGCCTCGCCGACCAGCGCATAGAGCAGGAGCGTCGTGCCGGCCGCGTGCAGCTGCTCCGCGAGCGTGGCGGCGCGCGTGTAGTCGCGCAGCGCGTCCGGGCAGCGCTCGCGCTTGCGCTGCAGCTCACCGCGGTTGTAGAGCGCCATCGAGATATCGGCCGGGTGGGTCTCGTCGCGCCCGAGCTGCGCGAGCACCTCGTCGTAGTCCCGGGCGGCCTCGTCGAAGCGACCGAGCTGGGTGAGCGTCTCCGCGCGGTTGCCCAGCGTCCGGGTGAGCCGCGTGTCGCCGACCGGGACCTGGGTGCGATACGAACGGATCGCCGCATCATGGGCCTTCAGCGCCTCGTCCCAGCGGCCTTGCTGGTGGAGCGCCATCGCGAGGACCTCCCGGCTGAACGAGGTCATCGGCGTCTCGCCGAGGCGGGCCTCCTGGATGGCCAGGGCGTGGCGATACGCCGCGAACGCCTCGTCGTGCTTGCCGGCCGCGGTCAGCGCAATGGCGAGGTTGCCCCACGCGAACGCCTCGTCGGGGCTGTCGTTGCCGTAGAGCGCTCGCCAGCGCTCGATCGCGTCCTGGTAGCTCGCGATCGCGGCGTCGGTTTCGCCGAGCGCCGCGTGCACGCTGGCGATCTCCGACGTCACCTTGATGAGCCGGCTCGCGAGCGGTGAGCCGGCGCTCGCGGCTCCGGCCTGTTCGAGCAGCGTGCGCGCCCGGGTCAGCAGCGCGAGCGCCTCGGCGCGATGGCGGTCTTGCTCGAGGCCGGCCTGGACGTACAGCAGATCCGCGCGCAGGTCCGGGGGATCGCCGGTGCGCAGCACGGCCGCGGTCGCGATCGGGAGCAGCGGGCGCGCCTCGTCGGGCTTGCCCGCGTCCATGCCGAGCGTCACGATCAGCTGGATCCACGCGAACGCCGCCGACCGATCGTCCTTGGCCCGGGCCGCGACCTGCACGAGCTCGCGCAGCGTGGACTCCGCATCGAGGTGGTCCTCCACCGCGAAGTCGACCCGGGCCCGGACCACGAGCGCCGCGGCGAGCGTGGGGGCGTGGTCGAGCGGGCGAGCGGCCGCGACCACGTCGCGCACCTTCGACGGCAGCCCCGAGATCCGGCCGGCGCGTTGCTCGACCTCGAGCCGCTGGGTGCGGTCGGCCAGCGCGATCGCGGTGGCGCGCTCGGCGGCGCCGGTCGGCAGCGGCAGCGCCTCGCTCAACGCGCGCACGTCGGCGCACGCGGCGAGCGGCGACAGCGCGGTGCTCGCGCGGACCGCCTGATCGACCTCACCGCGATCGCCGGCGCGCTCGGCCACACCGACCGTGTCGGCGAGCTCGCCGAGCCAGCGATCGAGGCACGCGATCCGGCGATCGAGCAGGAGCTCGGACTGGCGGCCCTCGACGCGGGTCGCCCGGCAGGCCTCGACGTGCATCGCGCTCCAGCGCTCGGCCCCGGCGTCGATCGCCGACGCGATCCTCGCGAACCGGCCCGCGCCCTGGCCCGGATCGATCGCCGCGAGCCTGGCGCCCAGCGCGCCGCGCCGCGCCGCGCTCCACACCCCGGCGACGCGCGCGGCGGGCACCAGACACGGATCCGGCGCGTCGCGGGTACCCACGATCGCAACGGCCGCGGCGGCGGACGCGATCGCGGTCGCCGAGACGATCGCCGCGACCGTCCAGCGCTGCCGAGCGCCGAGCGCGCGCGACAGCTCCTCGACGAGCGCGGTCATGTCGGGCCAGCGCGCCGCCGGATCGACCGCGAGGCCGCGCCGCAGCGCCGCGACCAGCCGCCGGGGCGCGCGCGATCGACCGGGCGGCGCCGCGAGCACACCGGCCCGGACCGCGGCGCGCAGCTCGGCGGGGGTGGTGCCAGGAAACGGCCGGGATCCCCACAGCGCCTCCCACAGCGCCACGCAGAACGCGAACTGATCGACGCGCGCGTCGAACCCCCGACCGGCCCACTGCTCGGGCGACATGTACGCCGGTGTGCCGCTCGCGGTCCCGCGCGTCGTGACGTCGACGCCGGGCGAAGGCGTCGCGAGGATCGGCTCGTCGCCCGAGGCCTCGACCACGAGGCCGAAGTCGGAGACCCGGGGCCGGCCGTCGCTGCCGATCAGGACGTTGTCGGGCTTGAAGTCGCGGTGGATCAGCCCGGCGGCGTGCGCCGCGGCGAGTCCGCGGCCGGCGGCGGCGAACATGGTGACGATGTCGCGCCACGGGCGCGGGCGTTCGTGCAGCCAGCCGCGCAGCGTGGAGCCCTCGACCAGCTCCATCGCGACGAACGCCTGATCGCCGATGTGATCGACCTCGAACACCGTGACGACGTTCGGATGGGCGAGCCGCGCCATCGCCTGCGCCTCGAGGCTGATCCGCTGGGCGTCGGTGCTGGCCGTGCGATGGACCCTGGGCCGGAGCAGCTTGAGCGCCACCTTGCGATCGAGCGCTGGATCGTGGGCCGCCAGCACGATGCCCATACCGCCCGCGCCGATCTGCCCGAGCAGCAGGTAGCGACCCCAGCGGCCGGTCGGGTCGGGCCCGCTGCCGCTCTCGTGGCATTCGGCGCTGAGGCCGTAGTCGTCGGACAGGGTCGAATCGTACGGCAGTGGCATGGAACGGCTCAGGTCCGAGGGCGCACGACCTCGCCGTGCTCCCGCGTGCGCGAACACCTTGGCCTGGATCGACGATGATGGCTCGCCGGCCTCGTCAAGAAACACTGTCCCGCGATCGGCCGCCGCGATCGGCCCGACCGCGCTGGTCGATCCGCCCACACTCGACGCCACCCGGCTCGCCGTGGCATTTCATGGCGGTGATCGGAAATCACCGTCGGGCTCACGCTGCGCGTTCGGTGCGTTCGGCGCGTTCAGATCGAGCAGCTGCGGCGCATCGTACAGCACGAAGTGGCTCGAGCCCGCAGCGTGCACGAGCTGCAAGCGGGCCCTGGCGCGCTCGGCGCTGGCCGCCATCGACGCCGGCTCGAGCACCTGATCGTCGCCGGGGACGATCACCATGCCGCGCACCGCGCTCAGTCGCTTCGCATCGTCGCGCTCGGACCACGCCTTGATCGATCGCAGGTTCACGAGCATCGTGCGGATCCGTCGCGGGTTGAACGGGAGCGCGCTGATCACGCGGCGCTTGTCCGCGTTGTCGAGCCGTCCCCACACCGCCTGGTTGCGCTTCGAGATCGGCTGCATGCGCCACAGCGGGATCAGGAACGGCAGGAGCCACAGCACCGCGCCGGAGATCGCGGTCCGGGTCTTGCCGCCGGGCAGCACGGGCGCCTCGAGCACGACCTCGACGGTCTCGAACAGGTCCGGCCGCAGCATCGATGCCTCGAGCACCACCGCGCCGCCGCGCGAGTGGCCGTGCACCCGGACTCGCGCGGTCCTGGGCAGGTGCTCGAGCGCCTGGACCAGGACCGCCGCGTCGTACTCGATGGTCCCTGCCACACCGGCCACCGGGCGTGCCCAGCCGGGCGTCGTCGCCGGCCCGGGCACGTGGTAGTCCGCACTCGAGATCATGATCAGCTGGATATCTGGAGCTGAATAGAACGGCATGAAGTAGCCGAAGTTCGCGAGGTAGCCGTGCATGCAGACCACGGTGACCCTGGCGTCCTTGCTCGTGCGCTCGAGCACCGTCGCTTCGCCCACGCGGTACATTGCCCCGTCGAACGGCTCGAGCACCGGCGGCGCCTGCAGCCGGCGCACGAGCAACCATCGCGCCACCAGCAGCACCATCACGACGGCGAGCGCGTAGACCAGGATCGACGTCATGACAGACTTCCAGACATGTTCACGCCGACGGTATCATCGGAAGCCCCGTGGTTGCGATGCCGGGGGCCGCGTCAGGACGCGTGTCCGGGGAGCGAGCTGCGGGTTGCGATCGCACGGCCTCCGACCGCGATGGCGAGCGCGACGACGATCAGCGTCGCCGCGACCGCGAACGTGATCCGCATGCCGGTGGCAACGGCCTCGGGACGCGCCGTCGTGATGTCGGTCGTCGCCGATGCGAGCGTGAACAGCGCGCCCATCGCGGATGCGCCGGTGATCAGCCCGAGGTTGCGCGACAGGTTGAGCAGGCCGGAGATGACGCCCCGCTGGTCGGCCCGGATGCCGGTCATGACCGCGGTGTTGTTGGCCGTCTGGAACAGCGCGTAGCCGACCGTGATGACCACGATGGGAGCGATGTAGCCGGAGACGCCGAGCGTGGACGGCATCGCGGACAGCAGGAAGGCACCGGCGGCGATCCCGAGGAGCCCGACCCTGGTCATGCGCTGCGTGCCAAGCCGATCCGCAACGCGGCCGGCTGGCACACCGGTCAGCGCGGCGACCAGCGGACCGATCGACAGGACGAGGCCAACCACGGCGGCATCGAGCTCGAGCGCACGCGACAGGTAGAACGGCCCGACCACCAGCGTCGCCATCATCACCGTCGAGACCAGCGCGCTCATGGCGAGGCTCGCGCGCAGCGCTCGATCGCGGAACATCGCCAGCCGGATCAGCGGCGACGCGGCCCTCGCCTGGGCGAGCACGAACAGCCCGACCCCCAGGCCCGCAGCCAGCAGCAGGGCCAGGTTGAGCGCACCGAAGCTGCCGCGGCCGATCGTCATGGCGAGCGCATACGCCGCGAGCGTCAGGGCGAGCACCAGCGTGCCGAGCTTGTCGAAGCCCGCGCGATCGGCCCTCGGGGCCTTGCGATCGATGGGCAGATGGCGACGCGCGAGCACCAGACTCGCGATCCCCAGCGGTACATTGACCAGGAAGATCGCCCGCCAGCCGAGTCCGGAGATCAGCGCGCCGCCGAGCGATGGCCCCAGCGCGGTGCCGATCGCCGACATCGCTCCGAGCAGCCCCAGGGCGCTGCCGGTCCTGGCCTGCGGAACCACCTCACCGACAAACGCCATCGACAGCGCCATCATGATGGCCGCGCCGAGGCCCTGCGCCGCCCGGGCGGCGATCAAGAGCCAGAGCGCGGGAGCGGCACCGCACAGGACCGAGGCCGCCGTGAACAGCAGGATCCCGGCCACCAGCAGCCGCCGGCGGCCGATGAGGTCACCGAGCCGTCCGACGCTGACGATCAGGGTCGTGATGGCGAGGAGATACGCCAGGACGATCCACTGGACCTCCTGGAACGACGCGGTGAACGCGCGTGCCAGCGTGGGCAAGCCGACATTGGCGATGCTGGTGCCCAGCGAGGACAGCAGCATGGATAAAGCGAGGCTGGCGAGCGCCCATCGAACCGAAGGGGTTCGTTCCGCGATGGCTGGGTTCAACATGGACTCCTGTTCCTGGGACTTCTGGCGCTCCCGAGCGGAAGCTGTCAGAAACGTAGTCCTTGCCGGGCAGGGCGGAACGCGCGTCCTCTGCACGTTGTTCGTGCGTCTGACGCCACCTCGCGATCGAGCCGTGCGGCCATCGCCCGGCGAACAGGTAGGCGCACATCCCGGCGGGGTGACATGGTGGCCGGTGCATGTCGCTCCCCGATCTCAACCTGCTGGTCACCCTCGACGTGCTGCTCGCGGAGGGCAGCGTTGCGCGCGCAGCCCGGCGGCTACGGCTCAGCCCGTCGGCGATGAGCCGGGCGCTGGCGCGGTTGCGTGACACGACGGGCGATCCGCTGCTGGTCCGCGCCGGACCCGGTCTGGTCCCCACGCCCCGAGCGCTCGAGCTCCGCGAGCGGGTCCATCAACTCGTGCAGGACGGAGCGGCCGTGCTGCGTCCTGCCGAGAAGCTCGACCTCCAGAAGCTGGTCCGGACCTTCACGCTGCGGACCAGCGAGGGCTTCGTGGAGAACTTCGGGCCCGACCTCATCGCTCGCGTCGGCGAGGAGGCGCCCGGCCTGCGGCTGCGCTTCGTGCACAAGCCCGACAAGGACAGCGCGCCGCTTCGCGACGGGACCGTCGATCTGGAGACCGGCGTCGTGGGCAAGACGATTGGACCGGAGGTGCGCGCGCAGGCGCTGTTCCGGGACCGCTTCATCGGCGTGGTGCGCCTGGGGCACCCGCTGGGCCAGGGCGAGATCACGCCCGCGCGCTATGCCGCCGGCCGGCACATCTGCGTCTCGCGGCGCGGAGTCGACCGGGGGCCGATCGACGACGCGTTGAAGCCGCTCGGGCTGGCGCGGGAGATCGCCACGATCGTCGGTGGTTTCTCGACCGCGCTGGCGCTGGCTCGGGCCTCCGACCTGATCGCCAGTGTGCCCGAACGACACACCGGCAACCTGCGCGCCGGAATGCACAGCTTCCCGCTCCCGATCTCCACACCGGAGTTCACGGTGTCCTTGCTCTGGCACCCGCGGCTCGACGCCGATCCAGCGCATCGCTGGCTGCGCGGCTGCGTTCGGGACGTCTGCGCGGAGCAAGCGCCACCCAGCCGCCGGCGCGCCGCCGCCGCGCGGAGGTGAGCCTTGGCGACTCCACTGCTCGGTGGAACCGGACGTGCCATGATGCGTCGATGCTCGAGCTCGCGTCCTCGCCCGAAGTCTGGGTCAGCTTCGCCACGCTGGCGGTGCTGGAGATCGTCCTGGGGATCGACAACCTGATCTTCATCTCGATCCTGGCCGGTCGACTGCCTGTCCACCAGCGCGATCGGGCGCGTCGGCTGGGGCTCGCCGGGGCGTTCGCGACCCGCATGGGCCTGCTGGGCGCCATCGCCTGGATCGTGCGCCTCGATCAGCCCTTGTTCCACATCCGCGGCCTCGGGTTCTCGGGGAAGTCGGTGATCCTGCTGGGCGGCGGCCTGTTCCTGATCTACAAGGCGACCAGGGAGATCCATCACAAGCTCGACAACGCAGCGGACGCCGAGGCGCCGAGGTCGTCGGCGACCACGCTCGGTGCGGTGCTGGTGCAGATCGTCCTGCTCGACATGGTGTTCTCGATCGACTCGGTGATCACCGCGGTCGGCATGACCGACATCATCGCGATCATGGTGGCCGCCAACGTCGTCGCGCTGGTCGTGATGCTCCTCGTGGGCAAGGCGATCTCGAAGTTCATCGAGCGACATCCCTCGATCAAGGTGCTCGCGCTCGCCTTCTTGCTGATGGTCGGACTCGTCCTGGTCGCCGAGGGCTTCGGCGCGCACATCGCCAAGGGCTACATCTACGGTGCGATGGGATTCTCGATCTTCGTCGAGATGATCAACATCCGATCCAACCGCAAGCCCGCGCCGGGCCCGGCGGCGTGACGACCGGCGCCGGGGTCGAGCTCGTGACCCGCATGACCCCCGACCTCCGCAGGCGGCTGGTGTCGTGGGCGAGGACCGCGCTGATCGTGCTCGTCTTCGGCGTGATGGTGTTCGCGCTCAATCGCCTGCTGCGGGCGTACAGCTACGAGGAGATCGCGACGGCGATCGCGCAGACCTCGCCGGTCGTCATCCTGGCCGCGCTCGGGGTGCTCGTCGTGCAGCAGAGCTTCCACGTCGTGCGCGAGTGGCTCGCCCTGGGCTACGCGGGGCGCGGAGACCTCGGCAAGGCGCGGATCGCGTTCGCCGCGGTGGTGAGCCGGTCGCTGAGTGCGCTGGGGTTCTCGTCGATCACGGGCATCGGCCTGCGCCTCCACATCTACGAGCGCTGGGGCGTCCACGCGGGAGAGGTCGGCAAGCTCGCGATCTACGACAACGAGGTGTTCCTGGTCGGGCTCGCGTCGCAGTTCGGGTTCGCGTTCACGTTGCTCCCGATCCCGCAGACCCTGTCGAGCTCGCTCGGCGATCCCGCGGTCCGGCTGATCGGCCTCGCCGCGCTGTTGCTGGTCGTGCTGTTCGCCGGCTGGTCGCGGCGCGGTCGCGAGCTGCGGATCTGGAAGCTCGTGATCCGGGCCCCGAACACCCGCGAGCTGCTCGGGGAGATCCTGCTCCCCGTCATCGACCTGGCGTTGACCGCCGCGATCGTGACGCTGTGCCTGCCCGACGGCCTCGGCGTGTCCTACGTCCACGTCATCACGATCTGCCTGATCGCGAGCGTGGCGAGCTCGATCACCCAGGTCCCGGCGGGGATCGGGGTGCTCGAGGGGACGATGCTGGTGTTCGTGGACCGGCCCGACGCGGCGGCCCCGGTGATCGCGGGCCTGTTCGTCTATCGCCTGATCACCAACCTGATCCCGATCCTCGTCGGAGCGGTGCTCCTCGTCGGGCTCGAGCTCCGCGGTCGTTCCGAGGCGGTCGAGCGGCCCACCCGGCTCGCGGAGGCCACCGCGACGATGCTGGCGGCGGTGACGTTCGTGACCGGTGCGGTCGTGATGGTCGTGTCGGCCTCGCCTGCCGGCGGTCGGCTCGGCGGGCTCGGTCAGGTGCTCGCGGTCGCCGCCGGGACCGGCATGCTGTTCGTCGCTCGGGGATTGCAGCACCACAGCATGGCCGCGTGGCGGGTCGCGCTGGGCGCGCTGATCCTGCGCGCGATCGTCGGGTTTGCCATCCAGCCGGCGTCGCGCGTGATCGTGGTCGTGATCGTCGTCGGCGGGCTGCTCGTCTGCAGTCGTCGTGTGTTCACCGCGCCGCCGCGGACAGTCCCGCGGTCGTCTCGCTGGTGGATCGCGTCGGGCACGGTGCTCGCGGGGACGCTGTGGGTCGCGTTCGTCGCCAACGGGCGCCACGTCACGCCCGCCGTCTACGCCGAGGCCGGCGCGATGCTCGGCGTCGCGGCGCTCGCGGTGGCCAGCGCGGTGGCTGCGCTGGTTCGCCGGCGACGGCTCAAGCACCTGCCCAGGTAGATCGCCGAACAACCCGCGCCGAGCTCCTGGGCGGAATCGGCCCGGGATGATGAAATCCGTGCGTGGAGCAACAATCCAGGTACCGCGTCGAGGCCGGGGCGACCTGCATCGACGTGAGGATCTCCCGGCTCGAACAGATCTTCGACAATCGCGATCCCGCCCCGTTCCGGGAGCGCGACCTCGATCCCGAGCTCGTCGAGTACCTGCTCGGTGCGGGCGAGGACCTCGCGAGCGTCGACCCGATCCGGATCGTGTTCTGGCTCGAGATGCCGTGTCGGCCGCGCGAGATCGAGCAGGCGTTTCACGCGCACTTCGAGTACGCGCTCGAGCGGCTCCGCAGGACCCGCGGCGCGCGACGCCGGACCGGGCAGGTCGCGCTGGTCATCGGCATCCTCCTGGTGATCGGCTTGATCTCGCTGTCGCAGCTGGTCGGCGCCTCCGTCCCTGGTTCGCTCGGCGTCGGGCTCAAGGAGGGGCTCGTGATCTCGAGCTGGGTGGTACTGTGGCGACCGGTCGAGATCCTGATCTACGACTGGATCCCGGTGCGCCACGAACGCAAGATCATCACCAGGATCTTCGAAGCTCCGATCGAGGTTCGCAGCGGCAACGTTCCCGACGGCTCGACCCACCCGGCGGCACCGGCGCCGGGCGGCAAGTCCGGGTGACGAGCGCGGATGCTCGCTCGGGGGCGACGCGCTGGAAATCCCCTCCTGTGAGCCGCGTGGTCATCGCGGGCAGCAGACGGAACCCTCGACCGAGATCGGGCCCTCTGCGGGCGGCGCGATGTCACCGAGCGGCGGCTTTCCGCTCGGGCACACATAGTCGGGGCGGTGCGTGGCCCCGTCGCCGATGTCGCCCACGACGCTTCCGCCTTGTGCCTCGCACTGCTCCTGCGCGAGGGCCTTGCGCTCGGGCACGCCCTTCGCCGGCTCACCCGCCGGGGAGCTTTGCGGCGGCGGCTGCGACGCCGCGCAGCCGGCCAGGGCCACGGCGATGGCCCAGCGGATCGTGTGGATATGCATGCGACTTCTTATCACTCGCCGGAGCGGGTCTCCACCGTGCCGAGCGAGGTCGACGCGCTGCCGCCGGATCGCGATGGGGATCAGCGCGACGCGCGCCTGGCGACGGCGTCCATGTCCCAGCGGCAGCCGAGGTTGGGGCCGTCGCCCTGCGCGGCGGCGGTGCCGACCAGCTGGTCGTCGCCGTTCTGGATCTCGAGATCGTGGCCGATGATGAGCATGTCGCTGGTGCCGGAGAACGCGAATTCGCTGGTGGTGAACGTGATGTGATTGCCCGTGATCGCGCTTTCACTGCCGTATTGCCGCGGGCCGGCATCGACCTCCTGCTCGAAGCCCGGGTGCAGGGTCATGGTCAGCGGCGGCAAGGTCAGGTGCGGACAGCCGGCGGTCGCGCTGCGCATCGTGCGATCGACGCTCCAGACCCCGGCGACAGGGTTGGTGTCACCCTCGTCGGTGCACGCGGCGGTGAGCGTTGCGAGGGTGAGGAGGAAGACAAGGCGAGGCATGGCGTCGATCGCGAGCACGATATCAGTGCGCCCCGCTGCGTGGCAAGCCACGCCTCACGACAGCCAGGTGCGGAGCGTGTCGTAGACCGCCGATGACCCGAGCAGCTGGCGGTGGCTGGTGTCGTACGCGATCGAGCGCTGCGCCTCGGGGAACGCGAGCGTGAGCGCCGGCGTGGCATGGATGCCGAGGGCGCTGTCGACGGGGACCAGGCCGTCGCTGCGCAGGCGATCGCCGGGCTCGGAGGACAGCGTGCCCGCGAGCGCGTAACACCGGACGTTCGCAGGCAGCGCGAGCGGGCTGCGATCATCGGCGCGGTGCTCGAACCGGTCGCGACCCTGCCAGTGCTCGTCGAGGACGTTGCCGTAGCGCAGATCGGTGACGCCGGCGCTGCGGATCTTGCCGAGCTGGGCGAGCGGGGCGCTGTACCGGCTGATGCCGAGCAGGAGATCGATCCAGTTGCCGCCGCGCTCGAGCGGTGCGCCGTGGTGCGGCGCGCCCAGGGTGATCAGCGTGCGGAGGCGCGAGCGCCACGCGTGATCGGCGCCGGCGTGGCAGGCGCTGCGGGCGACCAGGCCGCCCATGCTGTGGCCGAGGACCACGAGGTCGTCGATCGGAACCGGCCAGGCGGCGACCAGTCGCTCGAGCTGGTCCGCGAATGACCGGCCATTGGTCGAGATGTGCAGGCCGGAGTTGTAGCCGAGATAGATCGGCGTGTAGCCGAGATCGCGCGCGAGGGCCGCGCCGTGGTCGTGGCCGGCCTGCGTCCACTGGCGGTCATTCATCGACGAGCCGTGGACGAGGACGACGAGCCTGGAGCCGGGCTCGCCCTCGTGGCGCAGACGCATCTCGATCGCGAGCGGGTTCGCGGTCTCGAGCAAGTAGTCGCCGAGCACGCCGTTGAGCGCCGCGACGACCGCCTCGCGCTCCGCACCGGGGACGCTCGAGCCGAGGACGGGTGCGAGCTGGGCGAGCGCGAGATCGACGCCGGCACCGACGAGCGCGGTCACGCCACGCACGGCGCCGTAGACGAGGCCGGTCGCCACGCGCGCCGGGCCGGCGAGCGGCTGGCCGAGGATCGCCGGACCGCCGGCGATCGTGGCGTGCATCGCCTCGACGAGCGCGGTGACGCCTCGCGTGGCCTCGACGGCGAGGCGCCCGGCACCCCGGAGATCCTCGACGTGACTGCGCGGCTTGTTCGGCAAGGCGCTACCGTAGCAGGTCGGCTCTCGATGACGCCGCTCCTTGTCTGGCCGTCATCGCCGGCGCACGCCGCGCGGGCTCGTCGCGCAAGCGCTGCCTCGTGACCCTCCGCGCTTCGCTCCGCGTTTCGTCGCGATGGGGAAAACGCTCATCGCGCATGGGCGCGTTGTGCGGAGCTCGCAGGATCGTGGCGCGCTCATGCGGCGGCGATACGACAGGCAAAAGCCAGCCGCGACGAGATCGCATCCGGCCATCGTCGCGTGGTACGAGCGATGCCGCCTCGCTGCGCGAGCTCCCTGCACAGATCGCCCTCGCGGCGCATGCCTGGACGCGGATGCCGTGGCGAAGTCGTGGCGGAGTCGTGGCGAAAATGATCGAGCGAATCCGCACAGATGTCCCAGCATCGCCGGGTCACCCAAGGTGACCGTCCACATCTCGCGCCACCACACCGAGGACTCGTACCCCGACCTGGCGCGGGCGTTCGGGGGCAAGCACCACACCACCGCGATCTCGGCGGTCCAGAAGATCATCGAGCGCGTCAAGGACGACGCTTCGCTCGTTCTCCCGGTCCGCGTCCCGGCGTGGCGAGGTTCGTGCAAGGTGCGTCCACCATGACGGCGAACAACATCGCGCTCGGGCCTGGCTCGATCGTGGGCTCGTACCGGATCGTGAAGCAGATCGGCGCGGGCGGGATGGGCGAGGTGTTCGAGGCCACGCACCTGCTGTTGCCGCGCCGCGTGGCGATCAAGGTCTTGCATCGCGAGCTGAGCAACGCCGCCGGGATGGACTCGAGGATGGTCCAGGAAGCGTCGATCCTCGACGGTCTCCATCACCCGGGCATCGTGCGGGTGTTCGAGTTCGGCTTTGTCGGTGATCGCCGGCCGTGGATCGCGATGGAGCTCGTCACGGGAGAGAGCCTCGCGATCCGGCTCGCGCGCGACCTCCAGCTGCCGCCCGTCGAGGTGTGCGATCTGGTGGCGGCGCTCGCCGACGTCCTTGCGACCGTGCACCCGCGCGGAATCGTCCATCGCGATCTCAAGCCGGACAACGTGCTGTTCGCCGGCACGAACACCGGATTCTCGCTCCGCATCATCGACTGGGGCGTGGCCAGGCTCGGCCCGATCGCAAGGTTCACCCAGCCGGGCGCCACCTGCGGAACGCCGACCTACATGTCTCCCGAGCAGGCCACGGGCCTGGGCATCGCCGCACCCTGTGACATCTACTCGCTCGGTGTGATCGCGTACGAGGCACTCGCCGGTCATGCGCCGTTCGACGGCCGGACGCTGGCGGAGGTGGTGTCGTTGCACCTGCACGGCGAAGCCGCGCCGCTGTCCGTGCAGTGTCCGACCGCGCCACTCGCGTTGTGCGATCTCATCCATCAGATGCTCGAGAAGGCCCCGTCGTCCCGCCCCACCGCGTCCGAGACGCGCCGGCGGGCGTCGCGGATCGCGAAGGTCATGAAGGACGCCACCTCCGAGTTCGAGTCGTACGACATCACGACCAAACCGTGGACCCCCATGCAACCATTGCCGATTGTCGAATGGGCGGCCTCGTTGATCGCGAGCGCGCGGTCGACGCCGAGTCGTCGGGCGGGCTGGACGCCGGAGGTGCCGGCCGCGATCCCTGCGCAGTGGAACAGCGCGCTGATCGGATCGGACCGCTGCACGCTGTAGCGGTTGCCGCGAGGTCCCACGGGACCATCGAGCGCGAGCTCGTGAACCGCGCGCTCGGGCGGCCCTCGCGTCGCGAGGTGGTCAACCGCGCCGACGGCGGTCGGTCGCCGGTCGCGCCGATGAGCGAATTCGCCCTCCACCTCGGTGAGCCAGGGCCCTGCGCGCCCGCGAGTCGTCGGCCAGCTTCTTGCTGGTGATGCCGGCATGACGCGAACGACTCACGCACTCTGGATCTCGCTCACGGCGATCGGCTGCGGCGGCAACGCCGGCATCCTTCCCGACGCCGGTATCACGAGGGACGCCGCCATTCTTCCCGACGCCGGCCTCGACGGCGGCCCCGACGCCAGCCCCGACGCCGGCCCCGACGCCGGCCCCGACGCCGGCGGTTCGCGTCCAGGGTTCACCCGCGGGGTCAGCACGCTCGCGGGAGCCGCGGAGGCCGGCCTTGTCGATGGCGACCGCGACCGCAACCTGTTCCACAACCCGGTCAACGTCGCGTACGGCGCCGATGGCAAGCTGTACGTCGCCGACTTCGACAACGGCAAGATCCGGGTCGTCGACGCCGCGGGCACCACGACCACGCTCGCCACGCCGAACGGCTTCGCGCGACCGTTCGGGATCGCGTTCGACGCCGGCGGGGCGCTGTATGTCTCGACCGACAACGACCCGAACAACGGCCACTCGCTGACCTCGGGCACGATCTGGAAGATCGATCCGCGCAGCGGCGCGGTGGTGGTGATCGCCAGCGCGATCGGCCGGCCGCGCGGGCTCACCGTCCTGCGCGACGGCCGGCTCGCGGTCGCCGATTATCTCCACCACGTGATCGAGCTGGTCGAGCCGGTCACCGGCCAGGTGTCCTTGCTCGCCGGGGCGTGGGACGCCGGTGGCTTTGTCGACGCGGACGGCGTCGCTGCACGGTTCTCGACGCCGTACGGCCTGGTGCAGCGCGCCGACGGCAAGCTCGTCGTGTGCGACTACGCCAATCACCGGCTGCGGCTCGTGGATCTCGATGGTTCGGTGTCGACCCTCGCCGGCACCGGGGACCCGGGTTTCGCAGATGGTGCGATGACCTCCGCGCTGTTCAATCAGCCCCAGGCGATCGCGATCGCGTCGAACGGTGAGCTGTATGTCGCCGACAGCGGCAACTTCCGGGTCCGCCGGATCACCGCCGCGGCGATCGAGACGATCGCCGGCGATGGCATCAGCGGTTACCTGGACGCCGACGATCGCCTGGCGTCCAGGCTCCACGGACTCGAAGGCATCGCCGTGGCTCCGGATGGCTCGATGGTGTATGTCGCCGACGGCTCGCGCGGCGACGAAGGTCCGTTCAACCGGGTCCGTCAGATCGACATGACCCCGTGAGCCTTCCGTCACTCGATGCGCTCGCCCCGCTCGTCCTTGCCGCCCTGTCGCCAGATCGCGGCGCTGGCCCGGCCGTCGCCGTCGGCGACGAAGGTGACCTGCGCGTCGATCACCTTGAGGAAGAACGCACGCGGCCCCTCGGCGAACAGCGGCAGCCGGTCCTGGCTCGGCTCCTGCGCGACGTACAGCTGCGCGCCCGTGCGGGTGATCGCCAGGACGTCGGTCGGCGAGAACCGGTAGCGCCCGACGCAGCGATCCAGCTGATCGGGCGCCACCGCGATCTCGTGGTGCACGGTCGGCGGCCGTAGATCGACCGTCTGCGCCGGATCCAGCAGGTGCAGCCCGATGTCGTCGACGCCGACCGCGGTCTGCGCGTTCGACAGCGCCACCACCCCGACGCGCGCCGCGAGATCGAAGCCGAGGAACGCGCGGTAGCCGCCGACGCTGCCGTTCTTCCACACGATCTCGCGCCCGTCCGCGACCAGCACGTTCCAGCCCAGCGCGATCTGCGTCGACGGCGCCATCCCGCCCGGTCGCCGGGTCGCCAGCATCGCCCGCAGCGCCGGACCGAGCGCGGTCTTGCGGTAGCCGAGGTGAGCCTCGAGTAGCTTCATCAGATCGTTCGCGGTCGAATGCAGCGCGCCGGCCCCCTCCAGCGCGCCGAAGTCCCACGCCGGCGCCGGCACAAGCTCGAGCGTGTAGCCCACGGCGGCCCGCGCCTTCATCGCCGGCGTCGCCGCGATTCGCGTGTCGGCCATGCCCAGCGGCCCGGTGATCCGCGACCGCACCGCGGCCTCGTAGCCCTGGCCGATCCGGCGCGCCACGATGTCGCCGAGCAGCCCGTATCCGGCGTTGGAATACTCGTACGCGCTCCCCGGCGTGCGCGGCAGCGCGTACCCCGACAGGAACTCGTACAGCCGCTCGATCGTGTACCCGGCGTACTTGTTCTCCGGATCGGCCGACACCAGGTTGCCCGGTCGCAGCGGCAGCCCCGAGGTGTGGGTCGCCAGGTCCGCCAGCGTGATCGGCCGGCCGTCGCGCTCGGGCACGCGGATCTCGGCCGGCAGGTAGCGCGCCACCGGATCGTCGATCGCCAGCTCGCCGCGCGCCGCCAGATCCGCGAGCAGCAGCGACGTGAACAGCTTGGTGATCGAGCCGATGTCGAACACCGTGTCGCCGGTCACCGGCCGCCTGTCGGCGAGCCCGCGCGTGCCGTATGCGATCACGCGCCGGCCGCGCGGCTCCACGATCCCGACCACCACGCCGGTGGCCTGCTTCTGCACGTCGACGCGCGTCATCAGCATGCGGCGGATCTCGCGGTCGGGTGGCAGCCCCGAGCGAGGCGGCGCGGCCCCGGCGCTCGCGGCGCACGCCACCAGGGTCACGACAGAGAGCAACGTCCTCATCGGGACGGGATCCCCGGCGCCGCCGCGCGGTGGACACGCGAGATCGCTCAACCGGTCAACGACGCCGAGAGCCTGGTCATGTCGGCGGCGGTCTCGAGCGACTTCACCGCCGCGATCACCGCCTCGGCCTTGGCCGCGGGCCACTTCGCGAACTCGGCGCAGCCGCGGAACTTGTCGGCGACCTCGTCGTAGCTCATCGGGTTGGCCGGGCTGCCCTTGGCGAACTCGGCGCGCCCCGACAGCACCTTGCCGCCCTTCAAGTGGATCTTGAGCAGGCTGGTCATCTTGTCGAGCCCGGCGCGCTCGGCCTCCGGGTCGACGTGGAAGCTCACGCGCTTGATCATGTCCTGGACGTCGGCGCGCTGCACCACGGCGTCCTGGTACTCGACCAGGCCCGCCTTGTGGTCCAGCACGAGGATGCTCAGACAGAACTCCATGCTGAACTTGCCCTGCAGGCCGGTCGTCGGGCGATGGTGCAGCAGCGATGTCGTCATCGCGTGGTTGGCGCCCAGCTCGATGTTCTCGACGTCGGCGGCCTTGATGTGGTGCTCGCGGACGAGGCGGAGCATCTCGCCCATCGCAGGGTGCGACAGCGATCCGGAGGGGTGCGGCTTGATCGACACGCCGGGCGAGGCGAGCGTCCATGGCTTGCCGAGGCATCCGACGATCGCGTGCGGGTCGAAGCCACCACCGGCGGCCTGAAAGAATCCGCGCGGGGCTTCGAGGATGTCCTCGGCGGCGGTCCAGCCGAGCGCGGCGAGGTCGGCGGCGACGGTGCCGTTCTCCGCGGCGCGCCCGGCATGAAACGGCTTGGTCATCGAGCCGAAGTTGTCGCGAAACCCGCCGCCCTCGGTGGCGCCGATGCCGAGCGCGTGGACGGTTTGCTTCGCGTCGAGCCCGCGCAGCTTCGCGCACGCTGCCACGCTGCCGAACGTCCCGATCGTCCCGGTGGTGTGGAAGCCGTCGTCGTAGTGGCGCGGCGCGATCGCCTCGGCGATCTTGCATTCGACCTCGACGCCGACATGGTAAGCGAGCATCAGGTCGCGCCCCGAGCGGCGCCCGGTCTCGCACAGCGCGAACGCCGGCGGGAGCACCGGGACCGTGGGGTGGGTCAGGAGGCCGTAGATCCGATCCTTGGCCACCGCGAGCTGGGTGTCGTCGTAGTCGTCGGCGTGAATCGAGACGCCATTGACCAGCGCGGCGAACCGCGGATGGCACCGGACGGCGGTCCCGATGATGCTGGCCGTCGGCGGTCCCGCGCCGAGCGACTGCACGTACTTGCGCACCAGCGGCGCCATCGCCGAGACCGAGCCCGCCAGCGCGAGGCCAAAGCCATCGAGGATCGATTTCTTGCCGAGCTCGATCACGTTCTCGGGGATGTCCTGGTACTTCGCGCCGACGATGAACTCGGCCACGGACCTCGTGAGCCCCGGGGCCTTCGGGAACTCCGCCGCCGGGCCGGGCGCCGCACGAGCGCGCCGCGCGGCGGGGGTCAGGGCCGCCAGCGCAGAGACCGCCAGCGAGTTCTTGAACAGGTCGCGCCGCTTCATGGAAGGTCTCCTTCGCCGAAGGTGGATGCCGGCTAGCGGCGGTCGGAGTGTACGCCGCGGCACCGCCATGGTCACCCGACCTCGCTCACGTTGCCCTGCGCATCGGGGGAGAGTCAGCTACCCTCGCAACACATGTTCGAATCGGCAGAGCTCGGCCACGAGATCGACAAGGAGCGCTACGAGGCCGAGGTGCCGAAGCTGCGCAGCGAGCTCCTGGCGGCGCAGTACGCGCTGGTCAAGCAGCAGGCGTTCAGCGTCGTGATCCTGATCGCCGGCGTCGATGGCGGCGGCAAGGGCGACACGCTCAACACACTCAACGAGTGGATGGATCCGCGGCACCTGCAGACCAACGCGGTCCGGCCGGTGAACGAGGGCCTCGAGGGACGCCCGCCGATGTGGCAGTTCTGGCGCGTGCTGCCCGGCAAGGGCGAGCTCGCGGTGTTCGTCGGCTCCTGGTACACGGCGCCGCTGCTGCGCCGCGTGTACCGTGAGACCACCACGGCCGAGCTCGATCAGGAGATCGATGGCATCCTGCGCTTCGAGAACATGCTGAGCGCCGAGGGGACGCTGGTGCTGAAGTTCTGGCTGCACCTGACGAAGGCGCAGCAGCGCAAACGGTTCAAGCGACTCGAGAAGGATGCGCGCACCGCGTGGCGAGTCGGGCCGACCGACTGGAAGCACCTCGCGATGTACAAGAAGTTCCAGTCGACGGCGCAACACCTGCTGCGCGCCACGAGTACCGCCGCCGCGCCGTGGCTGATCGTCGAGGGCACCGACGAGCGCTACCGCAACCTCGCGATCGGCACCGCGATCCTGGCAGCGCTGCGAGCGGAGCTCGAGGTCAGGCCAGGACGCAAGATCGTGCGCGCGGCGGCGGCGGTCGCGGTCGACGAGGCGCCGCGCGCGTTCGCGTCGCTCGACGGCAAGACCGTGCTCGACGCGCTCGAGCTCGATCACCCGATCACCCGGGACGAGTACGCGGACGAACTCGCGCGGCTGCAGGGCCGGCTCAACATGGCGACTCGTCACCGGCGATTCGACAAGCGCTCGGTGGTCGCGGTGTTCGAGGGCGCGGACGCCGGCGGCAAGGGGGGCGCGATCCGGCGGGTCACCCAGGCGCTCGACGCCCGCAAGTACGACGTCATCCCGATCGGGGCGCCGTCCGACGAGGAGAAGGCGCGCCCGTACCTGTGGCGGTTCTGGCGTCGGGTGCCGCAGCGTGGCCGGATCGCGATCTTCGATCGGTCGTGGTACGGGCGTGTGCTGGTCGAGCGCGTCGAGGAGTTCTGCAGCGTCTCCGACTGGGCACGCGCGTACGGCGAGATCAACGATTTCGAGGAGCAGCTGATCGAGCACGACATCGTCGTGGTGAAGTTCTGGCTGCAGATCAGCAAGGACGAGCAGCTGCGGCGGTTCGAGGAGCGCCAGCAGGTGTCATACAAGCAGCACAAGATCACCGACGAGGACTGGCGCAACCGCGACAAGTGGGCCGCCTACCATGACGCGGTGTGCGAGATGATCGATCGGACGAGCACCGAGGCCGCGCCGTGGACGCTGATCGGCGCCAACAACAAGCACCATGCCCGGCTCGCCGTGCTGCGCGGCATGGTGGACGCGATCGAGGCCGCGCTGTAGCGCGGCCATCGCATCGGGACCTTACTTGGTGAACAGCGTGACCAGGGTGAGCGCGCCGGCGTCGACGGTGAACGTGCCGGGCCAGATGATGTCGTCGATCGCGTAGGGCGGCTCGACCTGCGCCACGCCGCGCAGCGCGAACTGCATGATCGACACGTGCGGCTGCACGCCGAGGCCCCATGCGTACGAGCTGTCGCCCTGCACGACCGCCTCCATCGACGGGTCCGGGTCGCTCATCCCGTCGCCCGTGGCCGGGTACATCACGCGGCCGAGGTTCGGGGTGAGCTCGACGGTGGCGCCCACGGCGCTGGTGGCGCCCGAGAGCGACTTCAGCGCGACCGCGACCACGCCGCCCGAGGGGTTCGCGCCCATCGCGACCAGGCTCTTGAAGTGGTCGCTGGTGACCATCGCGAGCTCCACCGCCGCGTTGGCGCCCGGCGAGACCATGAACTGCTGGAGCAGCGCCGGCGCCATGTTCGGGGCGGTCGCGGCGAGGGTCAGGGTCGTGTTCGCGGGGACGTCGAGGGTGAACGCGCCCGTGCTGTCCGCCGTGGCGTGCTCACCGGAGGTGCGCACGAGCACGGTCGCTCCGGCCACCGCAACACCGTGGGTATCCACGACGCGGCCGGTGACGGTCGCGCGGTCGCTCCCGACAGTCGGGGTTTCCGGGGCGGCCTCGGGTGCGGCGACGTTGTCCGCGCAACCAGCGAGAGAGGCCACCACGATGACAAACCCAGGGATGCGATGAAAATTGCTCATGGAAGAAATCCGTGTCGGTTGGATGTCAGCGTCTTGTGCACGGGCAATGCCGAACTCGGAGCGGCCGACCCAGCCGCGATGACGGGCGAAAGATCGCCAGCCATGCCAGTGGCTTACCTGGGTCCATGAGATCAGCGGCCCGATCGCGAGCAAGCGAGGGCCGCACTGAACCCGTCCATCATCGCGCGGGTCAGCAACGTCCTGTTCCATGCGATCGACGCGATACCCGCATGTCATCCACGGTCTCCTGTAGCGCCTCGACCTCGCGCTCAACTGCCCTCAACTTCACATGCAACTGCCCTGTGTCGCGGCGACAGCGCGCGATCGCCGGCACCGCGATCGCCGGCCGGGTATCCGGCCGCAGCCCACCTTCACCGCGAATGTCCGGGGGGGACGTCGAATGTCCAGGCGCAACGAGGCGCGTCACCCCCCTGGCTCCTGGCGATCGCTCAGGGAGTCGCGAGAAACGCGCGCAGCTTCCGTTCGATGAAGGCCAGATCCTCGGGGCTCGCACCGATGCCGGCCGTGTGTCCCCAGAGCGACGGGATCGGCGCCAGCGTGACCTTCCGGATCCACTTGCTCTCCTGGCGTGCGTCGCCCAGCGGAAAGTAGAGGTCGGTCTCCGACGGCATGTAGAGCACCGGCACCGAGATCGAGCGCAGGGCCTTCTCGGTGCTCCCGCCGAACCCCGGCGTGGTTCCCACGTCGTGGGCTTGCCAGGTCCGCATCTGCAGGATGAGGTCGTTCGCGTCCGCTCCGGCGAAGAACTCCTTGCTCTGCTTCTCGGTGTATTGCTCCACGGTCATCGTGGCGGCCGCCGGATCGGTCGTCTTCCACAGCTCGCGCTTCCACCACTCCTGTGAATACAGCCACGCCAGCCACACCGCGCCGCTGGTCTCGATGCCGCGCAGGGGCTGCTCGGCATAGTCTCCGCCCTTGAACGCCGCGTCGACGGTGATGGCGCGAATCTGGCTGTCGAGGCGGACAATGCCGTGCGGCCAGCAGCGGGCGGTTCCGGCCGTGGCAGCGATCTTGTCGGCGAACCTGGGGTGGCTCACCGCCCACTGGAACGCTTGCTCCGCACCCATCGAGAAGCCCACCACGGCCTTGAGGTGATGAATGCCCAGGCCATCCTCGAGCAACCGCCGCACCGCCTCGACGTTGTCGCGGATCGTCGTCACCGGGAAGCGCGGACCATGGAACGGCTGGGGGGTGTTGCTCGGGCTCGACGAGCGCCCGTTGCCGAACAGCTCGGTCATGATCAGAAAGTGCTTCTTCGGATCCAGCGCCCGGCCGTCGCCGATCAGCCCGTCGTAACCGTCGCTCTGGGCCATGTAGTGCGACGGCAGCAGCACGGCGTTGTCCTTCGCGGCGCTCAGCGTCCCGTAGGTGCCGTAGATGACGATCGCCCTGGGAATCGTGACGCCGCTCTCGAGCTGAAAGTTCTCGATGGTGAACGAGCCCGGCGCAGGCCCGGGCCGCTTGTCCGGCTCGGCTCGCGCCACCGAGGCGAGCAGCGCGCACAGCGCGAGCGGGACCAGAAACAGAGCGAGCCTTCCCCGCGAATCGGACCTGACCTGGATGCTCATGGCGCGGAGCTTCCCACGCGCGCGGCTTCCCGGGGTGGCGCCGGGATCTCCGACGCAGCCGGCGGCAGTTGCTGCAGCACGTCACGGGGTTGTCGCCGTCAAGATCAACGCGGCACTGCACGATCCGGTCGCCGTTTGCGTGAGTCTGGTATGCACGATTCACGACGCGGCGCGCCTGTCCGCGCCACCAGGGCTCCGGGCACCAAGGGTGCTGGTCCCGACGGTTCGGTGCCCGGACGCGAGACGCTCACGATGGCCTCGCACGCCGCGGCATCCAATCCGGTGCAGCGTGTCGATGCAGCCGCGGCCGGAGCCGTGAGCCCGCACCAGGTCCATGCCGCCGCCGCGCACGGCATCACCGGTGCGTCGCGCCCTCTGCCATTTCTCGACCGGATCCAGCGCCTGTTCGGGCGCCACGATGTGAGCTCGATCGCGGCGCACGTGGGAGGTGCCGCAACGGCCGGCGCTCGGGGCATGGGCGCAGTCGCGTACGCGACGGGCGAGCGGATTGCGTTCGCGAACGAGCCGGATCTGCACACGGCCGCACACGAGGCAGCGCACGTCGTTCAGCAGCGCGCCGGCGTCCAGCTCCCCGGAGGTGTCGGGACCGCGGGCGATGGCCACGAGCGCCACGCAGATGCGGTCGCTGACCTGGTGGTGCAGGGCCAGTCCGTTGAGGCGCTGCTCACGCAGCAGGTGGGCCACGCCAGCCCGGGCAGCGCCGGCAGGGCGAGCGACACAGCGGTCCAGCGCAAGATCGGCTTCGAGTTCGAGTCAGGCTTCGTCATATCCACCAGCGATGCGAAGGGTGACCACAAGCTGGCCAAGAAGGACCGACTGCTGACGGCCGACGGGTACACCGTCGAGGCCGACGAGCTGGGTAGCTACTCCGACGTCGAGTTCGTCACCGAGCCGTTCGAGGAGACCGAGGCGGGAGAGCAGCGCGCGGTGGCGACGGTCAAGCGCATCGTAGAGTTCACCGAGCAGGCGGACCAGCGAGAAGAGACCCGTGACGAACCGGGACGGATGCCGATCGATACCATGCGTGACTTCGGCTCGCCGGTGGCCAACCGCTACTTCCGGCCCGGAGGCTGGACCGCCCAGGTGCAGGTGACCGCGGGAATCCTCGCCGGGAAGCTCGATGTCGTGCTGGACAAGCTGGCCGCCGACCCCAGGTCGCAAACGCAACCGGAGGAGCGCCAACCGGAGCGCCTCGAGATCCACGAGGACGACGGCCTCGAGATCTTCGAGCAGGAGGGCGTCCGGCGTCGCAAGGCCAAGGGGGAGAGCGAGAACCTGAAGGAGGAAAAGGGACCGGAGAACGACCGAGAAGACTCCATGGAACGCCACGCGGTACTCGAGGAGTCGACGGAGTCGTCGTCCAGCGATACATCCAGCCTCCTCAACGGCGATTCCGATGTCGGGGCAGTGCTGCCGGTCGTGCGCGACATGCTCTCCAGGCAGCGGCTTCCTGCCGAGATCGCCGGCGTCGTTGCGCTGCTCGCGCTCTACCTGGTGCGCGGCGCCGGCGAGATTCCGGCCTACGGAAAGACCATCTCCGGCCCGCTGATGGCCCGCACGGACTTCGGCACCATCTTCGCGCTCCTGCCGGCCGCGGTGCAGCTGCACTTCAAGCGGAAGCCGGAGGCGTTCGTCAAGCTGGTCACAGGTGCCGCCACCGCGGCCAAGCCGGAACTGGACTTCAGCGAGGACAGGCCGGTCTATCAGCGCGGGCTATACAACGATTCCAACCACCGGTCGCAGAAGGCCAAGGAGCCGGACATGACGGGGTTGACGATCGGAGCATGGCTGCGCGGCATCGTCGGCTCGGTCTCCGAGGTGCCGAGCCTGCTCAAGCCATTCATCGGCGAGGCCAAAGGGGTCGACCGGCTGACCGCGAAGCACTTCCCGGGCGATCCGCGTGCCAAGAAGGAGATCGAGTCGCTCGGCGAGTACGGCCACAAGACGGATCTGCATGGCGGTACGCGCTTGTTCGGCGGCGGCAAGCAAATGCCGATCTTCGAGTTCCGTGGTCTGTCCGACCTGGCGACGGGGCGCTGGGTCGACTTCGCGCGCGAGTTCCACCGCATGATCGTCGCCGTCAATCGCAAGTAGCTCGTCTCGGATCTCCGCCCTGCCGAGATCGCGCGCGGGCTTCCCGGGCCGCCCAGATCACGCGGGGCTGTCACCACCCGCGATGGCGGCAGTGGTATCCGTCCCAGTGCCAGCCGCGACCACACTCGTTGCGATGGGCATAGCGAGGGCCGCGGCGCTCCTGGACGTAGCAGCCTGCGACCGTCGAGAACAGCGTACCGATGAGCAGGATTTTTGATAAGAACCGCATGCTCTGACGAGGAGCATTCGCCATGCCAGCCCTCGAAACTGCGAGTTTTCGGGCGGGCGCTGCGGCTCACGCCGGTAACGACAGGTACTTGCCGCGGCCGGGCCGGGCCGGGCACAGCGCTCGGCGCGCAGCGCGGCGTGGACGTACGTCAACTATGTTGTTTCTGCGCCCTCTGACGGCGTTGCCTCTTGCCCGCCGGTGTCGTCCAGCTCCTGCTCGGCCGTCTCCGGTCGCCGCCAGCGAGATGCCGATGGTTCGTCCCGGCCGTACCAGAACAGCCACAACAACGCGCCCACGACGTCGATGACCCTCGCCAGGATCACCAGGACGAGCGCGTCCATCGAGTGACCGAGGACCCTGGTGGCACTCAGCTGTACGAGGGCGAGCGCCAGCCCGCGCACCCAGTCGCGCGTGTAGTAGAAGTGGGCGGCGCCGAACCCGGTGACCATGCCGAACAGCAGCGCCATCCCGGCCTGATGCCAGCGGTCGCTGGCGTCGACACCCCACGGGTGCGGCGGCGAACCGACCAGCTGCAGGTCGGAGGTGTGATCTCGACGCGGGATCACGCGCGCCGGGCTGTACGAGTTGTCGAGCACTGCGTGCGCGCCGCTCCGGCTGTCGGCGAGCAGCGCCGCGGCGTCCTCGGCATCAGCGGCGCTCGCGAACACGTCGGTCCGGAATGCGCCCAGGTGCCAGGGAAACAGCGAGAACAAGTGCGCTCCGCTGATCACCACAGGAATGTCATGGGCGTTGAACAGCGAACGAACCAGCATGACATCACGCGGCCCAGCACACGTCCCTACCCACACTCGATCGTTCATGGCGCGGATTCTACGCGGCCGTCCACGTTGTGTCGACCTCGGCAGAGCCACGCCAAGCGGATGCGGTCGTCGCATCGTCGAACACTGACTGGTCCGGGCCGACGGTGGCGAGGGCCGCTGGAGCCGGACGACGATGTGCGGCCCATGGGTTCCTGTCACCGGCGCAGCGGTGGGTCTGATTCCCTGATGAGCGGGGCAGCGAAGTGCTGTCGCGCGACGATGCAGAACTGCTCGACGTCGGCCGGGTCGGGGGGATCGCTGGTGGTCATCATCTTCGCCTGCAGCTGCTCCGAGCGCAGCCCGCCGTACTGCGCGACGATCGCCGCGGTCACCGGCTGGACCAGGATGTGGAGATGGCGGCGTTCGGTTCGGCCATGGGACCACACGCAGACGTAGGTCTGCTCGGGGCGGCACAGCGCCTCGACGACGCGGGCAGCGTGGCGCAGTAGCGGACCGAGCTCGGCCGCGGCAACGTCGTCGAGGTCTGCGATCGCCACCACATGGTCGCGCGGCGCGACGATGATCGTGCCGAGATTGAGCCGGCCAACCGCGTGGTTGACGATCCAGCGCGTGGTCTCGTGGAGGATGCCGCCGGGCACATCACACCGGCGGGCGAGGATGTCGCAGCCCAGACAGCCGGCAACGTCTTGCATGACGCAATCCTGACACGACCGCAGAGCGAGCTCATCCGTGGGCTCTGCTCGAACGTTGCGGCTGGTCCATCAGTGCAGCTCGGCGATGCGCCGCTGCATGGCCGCCCGGCGCCGGCTGTTGCGCTCCTTGGGCTCGAGCAGCGCAAGGCTCGCCCGCTCGGCGACCGCGAGCGCCTGGTCCGGGGCCGCCGGGATCGTCGGGATGACGCCGGTGCCTTCCCAGTCGCCGTGGGTGATCGGATCGATCGGCCGGCCGATCGGCACGAACGCCATGAAGTGGTCGCCGAGGCGGACCGGGTCGCCGAAGTACGCGGCGCCCGCGCTGTGGCCGCCGATCACCGTCGCGCGCTTCTGGGCTTGCATCGCATACGCGAACGCCTCGCAGCCCGAGACCGTGCCCTCGCCGATCAGCACGAACACCGGCTTGCCCGCGGCGTAGCGGGGACCCGCGAGCTCGGCCTGGGCGCGGACGTGCGTGGTGATGTTGGTGGAGCGCACGTACATGTCGAGCATGTGCGTGTTCGCGGGCAGCAGGTAGCTCTGGGCCATCGCCACGGTGTCGGTGTCACCGCCGTGGCACTCGCGCAGGTCGATGATGAGGCTCTGTGTGTCGGCGAGCAGGCGCATCGCCGCGGCGAGCTTGTCGGCGGTCGGCACGGGGCGGCCGAA
>Ga0307515_10001246_pt1 | contig 58055 bp, 40 predicted proteins | sample 17_EM_MG_FD_194513 | JGI IMG/M metagenome (GOLD analysis project Ga0307515, IMG submission 194513) | Populus trichocarpa ectomycorrhiza microbial communities from riparian zone in the Pacific Northwest, United States - 17_EM | ecosystem: Host-associated > Plants > Roots > Unclassified | place...
TAATAAATCATGCCTTCTTTAAAGCATTATTATTCTTAGGAGCTGGAGCAGTAATACATAGTTTTTCAGATCAACAAGATGTAAGAAGATTAGGAGGATTAATAAATTTCTTACCTTTCACTTATACAGCAATGTTAGTAGGATCATTATCTTTATTAGCTACTCCATGGTTAACTGGATTCTATAGTAAAGATTTAATTATAGAATTAGCTTACGGACAATACAGTTTCAGTGGTACTTATGCTTATATTTTAGGAAGTTTAACTGCAGGTATAACTGCATTCTATTCATTTAGACTTATTTCATTAGTTTTCTTAACTGTTCCTAATGGACCTAAAAATTCTTATTTAAATTCACATGAAGCTAATTTAGCTGTAATTGTTCCTCTATTTGTGTTAGCTTTATTTAGTATCTTCTTTGGTTTTGTTTTCTCTGATTTATTTGTAGGTGTAGGTTCTGATTTCTTTGCTAATTCTTTATTTATACATCCTAATAATATTTCTATAATTGAAGCAGAATTTAGTTTACCTATTTTAATTAAATTATTACCATCAATATTATCTTTATTTGGTGCCTTATTAGCTATATTATTATATCATAAAGGTACAAGTTTTATTATTGATTTAACTGAAACTTCTTTAGGTAGAAAAATTTATACTTTCTTAAATGGTAAATACTTATTTGATGTAGTATATAATAATTATATAACATCTGTAGGTTTACAATTAGGTTATACTATATCTAAAGTTATTGATAGAGGAGTTATTGAATTATTAGGTCCTCATGGATTATCTAATATTTTCACTAATACTGGTAATAATATTTCTAAATTAGATAGTGGAGTAATTACTACTTACGCTCTTTATATTACATTAGGTTTATTAGCTTTATTATTCTTAGTTTTTGCTCCTGTTTTAATAGATACTTCTTTACTAAGTGAAATTAGATTAATTATTATTTATTTTGCTTCATTAATTATAGTATTATCTACACAGATTAAAAATACTAATTAATATTAATTAATAATTCTATTTTTAATAATATCCTGCTATAGTATAGGATAGCAGCAACTCTTTATTTGAATACCTTCTTTCTAGTATTCAATTTAATATTATATAGAAAGTAATAAATATTATCTTTAGGCTCCTGCCCGCAGGGGTGGAGCACATAGATCTTATATAAATTATCCCCCCTCCTCATACTAACCTCCTGTGCTTCCTTTCCCTGCTGTCTTTCTTTAGAGCATCTAAATACAGCTCTTTTGATTACATTTTCTAATTTAAATTGACCGAATTTAGTTCCTACCATATGTTCAGGTAAAGGTTTATTAATAAACCAACTATCAGTATCTGTGTAATATAATTTATATTCAGGATTATTTTTTAAAAATGACATAAATATTCTAGCAGAGGCTGTAACTGCAATTCCGATATTTACTTCAGTTCCATGATAAAAATCTAAATCTTCATTATAATGAATATCTGTAATTGAATTAATAATAATAACAACGTGATTTCCTAAATCAGAGTGATCTATAATACTTGTATTAAATGTATCTATAAATTCTAAACTTCTTGTTTATCATCTTGTGATACGTTAGGAAGGATTATCATTTTAGTAATATCATCTCTCATTCCAAATTTACCATAAAGACTATTCATTAATAATTTAGCATTTAAATTCATTGGTGTACCTTTTTCATATTGTTTTCTTAGATTATACAATTTAGTAAGGAATTTAGAGAAAATATCACCAGTTTTAAATTGATATCCTTTAATTATTTCGAAAGAGTATCCATATTTAACTGCGTGGCGTAGCCGATCCATTTCTGTTGAACAAATCCAATCCTTGCCAACTACCTAAACCTGCAATAGTTCTTTTACCATTACTTGTTTTAATTCTTCTTTGTAGGATTGGATGTTCTAAATATTCTGGACTAGTAATTTTACAATAGAAGAAACCATATGCATCAGGTTCAATTTTTCTAATATTTCCTAAGAATGCAATTGGTTTACCTACGGGCATTAGATCATTAGTCATAACTGTTGGATATAATGCATTAGCATCATAATGATATATAGTTTCATATTCATTAGATTCTATAAAGTTACCAATTTTATTATGTGGAATATATGAATCTACTGCTCCTGCTCCTGCTCCTGCTCCGCACCAGTATATGATTGTCTAATATTTCTTTCAATTATTCCATGTAATTGATATATTGTATTAAGGCCTCCGGCCCTAGGCATAAATTTAGTTTTAAATATTTTCATAGCCAAGGCTGGTAAAGTTAATACATTGTGAACATTAATACTAAATTCATTAAAGATTAATTCATTAAATTTGGTCATTATTTCGTGTAAACATTTACAATCTAATTTACAATATTTTATTGCTTCATCTTTGAAATTCCATATTTTATTATTATTATTCAAATATAATAAATATTCTTGTAATGTTAAATTATTAAAATGTTTAAAACTAGGAAATACAGATGAATAATTAATATCTAATAAAGAAGTTAAAAAATATAAATAATCATGTAAAAGAGGTAAGATTAGTTTAAAGGTAAAATGACGTCTTGTGGCGACGATGTTCAGAGTTCAATTCTCTGATTTTACCCAAAATTTTTAATAATATTATATTAGAGTTCTAATTCTGTATTTAAAGGATATATTTTATTATATTAACTTTACTTAAGAAAGGTCCAAGGTTAATTTAGGTAAATTTTTAATAATAATAAATTAATTTATGGTAAAACTATAGAAAACAAATAGTAAATTTTAATTAAATTATATATAATATTTCTAAATATAATTATCTAACACTTTATTGTTTTGGCTACTAATTTTATGCTTATATTTAATTAAAGTATAGTATCCTGTTCCTCAATTACAATTAGTAGGTCCCTAGCTACCTTTCGGATACAAGGCAGTGTTATTGCTAAAGCATGCAAGGATTGGTAACAGTAAACGTTTGTTTAAATAATTAAAATTAAGAGAATAGAATCCTATACCTGGCTTAATAATTTTTAGAAAATCAGCCTTTATTGTTATTATTTTTAGATAATTTAACAATAGTATTTTTATATATATGTTAATACTTAGTATTATAATATAAAGTCATTTACTAATATAAACTATATTATTTAAATACAAAAGGACTAAACTTAAATCGTCTTAAAGATATATCTTCTAATAATATTACAATAATATAAGTTATATACCCTATTTATTACCTAAATTATGGTAATTATAATTTTATATATAAGTAATATATTATTATTAAAAATTTATCCCCTATCTTTATAGTAAATTACTTATTGTATAGAGTAAAAATAATAAATTTTAGATTTATTTTATATTATTTATTACATTTTTGTGGCCTGCTACTAGCCTTGCTGTTTTACAGTTTATTCTATTTATAGAATTGTTTTACTGTATATTTTATATGTTCCTGCTTGACCTACACTAAATGATACTTCTATGTTAAAAACTAATATTTATATTAGATGTACTAAAAGAAGTAGTTTAGTTTTTAAAACTCAGATCTCTATAGGCTTAGACACTATTTAAATACTTATTTACAACGAAATGTTAGCAGCAGCAAAATACTTAGGAGCGGGATTAGCTTGCTCAGGTTTAATTGGAGCCGGAGCCGGTATCGGTTTAATTTTTTCATCCTTAATTGCTTCAACAGCAAGAAACCCTCAAATAAGAGGACAATTATTTAGTTTCGCAATTTTAGGATTCGCCTTAGCAGAAGCTACAGGATTATTCTCATTAATGATTGCTTTCTTATTATTATACTCATAATTGTTGAAAATTAAAAAATATAATTATATTATATAACATAAATGTTTTTAAATTATAGATTATCCCTATTTTGAATTTAATATTAATATTTAACATAAATATATGTAAACATACATTAAAGTTAAAGGACTAAACTTAAATGTAAACATACACATAAGTGAATTTAATATTAATATTTTACATAAATATATGTAAACATAGAAATAAGTTAAAGTACTAAATAAATGTAAACATACACATAAGTACTACTTAAATTTTAATTAAAAAAAGAAAAAGTAAAAATAAGAAAGCAATTTTTATGTCTATAAATAATATATTACTTTCCCCATTAAAAAATAAAATTAAAACCCCCAAAATATCGATGACAATATAGTAATAATATCGCTTAAAATATTAAGTACCTTTGCTCCTGATGTAACAAACACTTACAGCCAAAATAATTCTAAATTACTAAAAATATAGCAGAATTATGGTATAATGTTAACACTTATTAACAATCACAACCCATTAATTATTGCTAGCTAGTTAACCTTTAAAGGATCTAGCAAGGATGCGCAGGGAGACCCACATCTGTATCCCTACCTTACAATTACATTCTTAGGTTTGGCTAAAGAAAGAAGAAAGGCTTACTAAATAAAGGTTCGATTCCTTTACTTCTTAGATTTTATGGTGTCCAAATCAAGTGCAAACCCTAATTTTATAATAATTAGGCAAGACTATGTTAGGAAATATGGTCATATTCTAATTTTACCTTATTTACATAAAAGAATTGTTTAAGCTCAATCTTAGGATACTATATATATTTACAAAATATATCTACAGTATTGTCTCATAGTTTTATAAATTAATTCTAATTAGATTAATTCAAAAATGAATTCTTTTATAAATAATTTTATATTATAAAAATAGCGAGGAAAAGAAAAGAAAATCTAAGATTTTTTGATTTAATAAAAAATAAATGAAAGGATTAACATTATTTAATAGAACAAAGCCTTAGCTGTCTTTCTTTAGAGTTAGAGATGGGGATATAAGGGAAAAATTACTTAAACTACAATTATATCCCTTTATTAGAATATTTAGAGTTTTAGGTGGAATAAATATATTAAAAAATTTAACTAAAGCTTATGAAAAATATGCCTAGCGGCAGTATTGAATCTCTCTATATTATTTATAATATTTAATACTTACTTTAATTCTAGGGAGAATTAAACATATTAATAGTTCTATAAAAATTTAGATGTTTAGTAATATAGTAAATTACTTTTGTCTTAAAGGTTTTAGTTAAGTTGCCTAAAATAAAATTACAAGAATATAACTTTATTTGAACATAAAGAAAAAGATCCTATATTTATGCCATTATTGGTGATTTTATCATATCTGATAAGGAAGGACAGTTTAAAGATCAAAATAATTATTTAATTCTTTGTCTAAAATTGATAAATTTATGGCCGGTAGGCTCCAACAATTTAAAGAATGATAATGAAACTGTAACTTTTTTGTGCCCTCTAAGCCCATCTAAAAATTAGAAGGCTTAAAAACAAGAACAAATCTTGTTGGATAATAAAGAGTAGCAAAAATAATTAAATAATCTTTAAATACAAATTAACAAAATAATTAATTTATCCCCATATAAGGGCCAGCTTCTAAATTAATCCTTAATCTTTTTAATTTGTTATTTAATACTATCAATAGAATATCTTTTTATAAAAAAATCTAAGATTCTTTAATTTACTTAAAAAATGTTAACTAATTTTTCAATCTTTAATACTATCTATAACGATGCACCTCAACCTTGGCAATTAGGTTTTCAAGATAGTGCATCACCAAGTTTCACAGGAATAGTAGAATTACATAATACTATTTTCTTCTTTTTAGTAGTTATTGCTGTAGGTATTTTTTGGGTTATAGGTTCAACTATTTATTACTATAGTTCTAAAAATTCTCCTATTGTACATAAATATCTTAACCACGGTACTTTAATTGAATTAATCTGGACAATTACACCAGCATTAATCTTAATTACTATTGCTTTTCCATCATTTAGATTACTTTATTTATTAGATGAAGTAGTTTCTCCAACAATTACTATAAAAGTAGTAGGACACCAATGGTATTGGTCATATGAATATTCTGATTATGTTAATGAAAGTGGTGAATCTATAGAATTTGATTCTTATATGATACCAGATTCTGATTTAGAATTAGGACAATTTAGAGTATTAGAAGTTGATAACAAAGTTATTGTTCCTGTTGATACTCATGTTAGAATAATTGTTACAGGAGCTGATGTTATCCATTCATTTACTGTACCTTCATTAGGAATTAAAATCGATACTGTACCTGGAAGATTAAATCAAACTTCTTTATTAGCTGAAAGAACTGGTACATTCTATGGTCAATGTTCTGAAATTTGCGGAGTTTACCATGGTTTCATGCCAATAGCTATAGAATCTGTATCTGTACAAGATTACTTAGCTTGGGTAGATGCTCAATAGTTTTTAAAGGCCTCCCAAAATATTGCTTTTAGATTATAATAATCTTACCCCCATCTTATGCACTGCTAGCTAAGGCTGTATAGCCATTCTAGCCTTAACATGCTATGTTATCCTGTGCTTAGCCTATCATATTAAAAAATAGAGGGATTATTAATTATATAATTTATAATTATAAAAGAGTGATAATTAAAGCCTAAAAAAGGAAAGAATAAACAAAAAGTCTAGAATAATACGAGTATAGTTAAGTGGTATAACTTCTACCTTCCAAGTAGAAATCATCGGTTCGAATCTGATTACTCGTAAATAAACACTATAGTTTTTATAGTATTGAGTAATGTTATTTATTAGTATCTTATTTTTAATTATGGTTATGGCCATATCTTCTCTTAAAACTAAAATTACACCAATTTTATTCCAGAGAATGTCTTCTATAATTTTAATTTATGCCGGAGCATTATCATTAAATGCTTTATATATTCAGTCAATTGGATCAGGTATAGGTATTTATAGTGGATTATTCCATGTAACCTTTATATCTCAATTATTAGATATATTTATCTACATAATAGGGGCATCAATATTATTAGCTAAGCCTTTAGCTATAAATATTAATTATACAAATACTTCAAATACATTAGTAAATAGTTATAAAAATTCAATAGAATATTGTTTACTAATAATGTTTAGTGTATTAGGAGCTAGTTTATTAATATCTTCTTCAAATTTAATATCTATGTATTTAAGTATAGAATTACAATCATTTGCAGTATATATTTTATCAACTTTATATAGAAATTCTGAATCTGCTACTAGTGCAGGATTAAAATATTTCTTATTAGGAAGTTTAGCATCTTGTTTTATTTTATTAGGTTCAGGATTAATTTATACTTTTACTGGTTTAACTAATTTAGAATCAATCTATAATTTAATATCAGTAACTGGTCCAATAAGTAGTATTACACTAGGTATAGCATTAGGATTTATCTTTATATTTGCAGGATTTTTATTAAAAGTCGCAGCAGCACCTTTACATAATTGGGCTCCAGATGTATATGATGAAAGTCCAACAATTGTAACAATATGGTTAACTATTATGCCTAAAATTTCTATTTTAATTTTAATTTTAGAAATCTTTACTCAAATTACATCAGTAAGTCCAATATTAGAAAGTTTAGATACAGTAGGATTAAATACTATTACTAATTTATTATTAATTAGTTCTTTATTTTCTTTAATAATAGGTACAGTAGTAGGATTAGCTCAAACAAAAATAAAAAGATTATTAGCTTATAGTACAATCTCACATATAGGATTTATCTTATTAGCTTTAGCTATAAATAGTAAACAAGCTATTGATTCATTTATTTTCTATATAATTCAATATACTTTAACTAATTTAAATACATTCTTAATATTATTAGCTATAGGTTATATACTAAATTATAAAACTATAATAAATAAAGGTTCAGAAAAAGATATTAAATTTATTTCTGAATTAAAAGGTTTATTCTTCTCTAATCCTATTTTATCTATTAGTTTAACTATTTGCTTATTATCTATGGCTGGTACTCCTCCTTTATTAGGATTCTTCTCTAAACAGTTTGTATTATATTCTGCTATTGAAAGTGGATATTATTTTATGGCTATATCTGGTATATTAGTAAGTATAATTAGTGCATCTTATTATTTAAGAATAATTAGAATATTACATACTGAAATTGAATTAAAAGCCTCAGGCCCCAAATCATTAAATGATGAAACAAATACAACAGTAGGTATTAGCAATATTCATAGTTTATTAATCTCAAGTTTAACTTTATTAATTTTATTCTTTGTTTTAAAACCATCTATCTTATTAAAAAGTACACAATTACTATCTCTATCTTTATATACAAGCTAATGAATACATTATTAATGTTATTTATATTTGTTCCGATTTTAGCTGTTTTATTATTAGGTTTAAATTTATTATTAGCTGCTCATAAACCTGATGAAGCTAAAGTATCGGCATATGAATGTGGATTTAGTCCTGTATATGGACAAACTAGATCTACATTTCAAATACATTTCTTCATAGTTGCACTATTATTCTTAATTTTTGATCTTGAAGTGCTATTACTATATCCTTTAGCAGTTACATTGTACCAAGTGAGCGTTTTCGGTTTCTTTGTAGCACTTATATTCTTCATCGTATTAACTATCGGATTTATACTTGAAATAGGATCGGGTGCGATATCTATTAAAAATTCAGAGATTAAAAATTAATCCCCATCCTAATTAGAATTCTTACAAAATAAGAGAGTACTGACGATAAAACAACAAAAGGCTACTTTCAGTACTTCAGCTGTATATTATAAAGAAAACTTAAAGGATATTACAACAAACGGGAAACAATTCATGAAAAAGATAAAATAAAGTAGAAAGGGGTTAATATATCTAGTAAAACATTTTTAAAGTAGTACAAATTTCAACAATATTAGTTTTTATTGAATATTGGTTTAATTTTTTATTGTATTAGCAATACATATTATATAAGACAATTTATGTCTAATAAAAAATTTATTATTTTTTATTATAAAAGAAGTAGTTAGTTACTAAAAACTAATATCTCTATAGCCTTAGACACTATAAAATACTTATTCTACTACAAAAATGCAAAATTTAGATTCTAATGTTATTATGAACAACGTTTTAACATTGGGAATTGCTATTACTGTAATTTGTGTAACCATAAGCCTTATTAAAGGTTATATACAATATAGTAATAATGTTCAGGGACAAATAGATTCTACAAGAGTGCAACAAGGTCTACCTACAGAAGTTACAATAAATCCTGAAGATTTTATTAATAACCCTGAATTAGCGGAAATCTTTGAACTTGATGGTCTAGGTGAGGATATGACTTTAAATCTTAGTCTTGAAAGCAATGAACATTTTGAACAACAGCAAAATCAACCTCCAGCTGTTGATTATACGGACTTAGACACTATATATGATATAGTTGAAAATTTTATTTCATCTATTTTATAATAAACTAACTAATTCGTATTTATACCCCCATCCAGATTTACTCTTTATATTAATTTTAAAGATACTCCTTAATATCTCAATTTATAAATAGAAATTACTATTTATTGTAATTATTATATTACTATATTAAAATTTTATAATAATTATAGAGATAGCTTTAATTCTACCTATTGTCTCTTAGCCTTGCTTGGCTTCCTTAAATTAGACTCTAAGCCTAGAACAGAGCAATCAAATAAATTAAATAGAATGCCACAATTAATTCCATTTTATTTTTTAAATCAATTATCATTTTCATTCTTAACTTTATTAGTAATAATTTATGTATTTTCTAAATACATTTTACCTTTATTTACATTTCAACAAGTTATAAGAATGTATATTACAAAATTAAGTAAAAAAGCTTAATTATAATAATTAATTAAAGTTAAATAAATTATTATTTATACCCCCATCCAGATTTACTCTTTATATTAATTTTAAAGATACTCCTTAATATCTCAATTTATAAATAGAAATTACTATTTATTGTAATTATTATATTATAATATTAAATTTTTATAATAATTATAGAGATAAAGCAAATAAGCAGAATATAGCAATATATTTAGTCTTAGTCTTAATAAAAAAACATAAATAATATAACCAATGAAAAAATATACTCAAAAAATTATCCTAAAAATAGCAATTATTGGAATAGTATCTGGTTGGAATGTACCAATATTGCCAGATAAAGTAGCTAAATTCGATAGAAACAAATATGTAAGAATATTTAAAGTCATAGGTGTTTTAAGTGTGTTTTACATTTTTAGTGGTTTAGGATTGAAATTTTATCCTATATTTTTATATATTAGTATAGCTTTTTCTTTGCCATATGTAACATATAGAATAGTTTTTGTTTTCTTTATAATTTTACAATATATATCTAATTTAAAGAATGGTAAATATATAGTTAGAAATTCACCATTAGGTTTAAATAAATTCCAAACTGTTTTAAAAATTACTGCGGGTACAATAAAAACTATAAGTAGAGCCGCAGTAGTAACAGGTTTAACTGTAGCTTATATGTCTAAGTTATATGATATTCTTAGTTGAACAGGGAAAATCTAGATATTTTATCCCCGCTTAGGCCTTCCGGCCACTAAAGTATTTCTTACCCTTTAAGCACCTGCTCCGCACCCCCTAAAGATATAAAAGTAGGCATCCTATAAATAGTTGTGATTCATTTTTAAATTTAAATAAAAGAGAAGTAAATAATAAAAAACAAAAACAATTTACTTATAAAAATAATTAATATAATTAATTAAAATATCTAACATGATAAAATCATTATGTTAATATTCCTTATAAATTAACAAAATAATTTATAAATTAGTTTAAGAAAATTCCATTCCCCTTAACTAAGATAAAAATCTAGATAATCTAGAATCACTATTGCTTTAACGTCCGGGCTAGAGCAATATAAGTTAAGGAATAAGGTAACAAAAAAATAAATATAAAAAAAAACAATGATTCAATTACTAATCTTAATACCAGTAGTAGGTTCTTTAATTTTACTACCTATAAAAGAAATATCAATCAATAGTAAAAATCAAATAAGAAATATAGCATTAATTACTTCTTTAATTAATTTCTTTGTTTCTATAATTTTATGGATAAATTTTGATTCAAGTACAAATCAAATACAATTTGTATATGAATATAATCAATTAAATTTTTGTCATTTTAATTTAGGAATCGATGGTATTTCTTTATATTATGTACTATTAACAACATTTTTAACACCTATAGCTTTATTATCTAATTATAAAAATATTACAGAAAATGTTAAAACATTTGTAATTTCTTTCTTAATATTAGAAAGTTTACAAATTTGTTTATTTACTGTATTAGATTTATTTTTATTTTATATTTTCTTCGAAAGTATATTACCAATATTATTTGTAATAATCATAGTATATGGTTCAGGTCAAGCTAGAATTAGATCAGCTTATTTATTCTTTTTATATACTTTTGCAGGATCATTATTTATGTTATTAGCTATACTACAAATATATAGTTATATAGGATCAACAGATTTCCAATTAATATCATTATATGAAATTAGTTTAGAAAATCAAAAAATATTATTTTTAGCATTTTTATTAGCATTTGCAATAAAAACACCATTATGGCCCTTTACTGGTTGGTTATATAGAGCTCATGCTGATAGTCCTTTAGCAGGTTCTATTTTATTAGCTGGAACTGTTTTAAAATTTGCTACTTATGGTTATATTAGAGTTTTATTAAATATTTTACCTGATGCATGTAATTATTTTGGTCCTTTATTACAAACTATTGCTATTGTAACTTTAATTTATGCTTCTTTAGCTACAATAATTCAAGGTGATACTAAAGTTTTAATTGCTTATTCAAGTATTGCTCATATGGCTGTAGTAATATTAGGATTATTTTCTAATAATATTCAAGGTATTGAAGGAGCTATTTTATTATCTTTAGCTCATGGTTTTGTTTCTCCAGCTCTATTTATTTGTGTTGGTGGAGTAATTTATGATAGAACAGGTACAAGAATAATAAGTTATATTAGAGGATTAGTAAACTTCATGCCAATTTTCACAATATTGTTCTTTATTTTTACCTTAGCTAATGCAGGAGTACCTTTAAGTTTAAACTTTTTAGGTGAATTCATGTCATTAGCTGGAATGTTCCAAAGAAACCCAATCGTTGCTATTATAAGTGCTACAAGTATTGTATTCTCTGCTTGTTATAGTATATATCTTTATAATAGAATATCATACGGTGTGTTTAGTCCACATTTAAAACCTATTAAAGACGTAAGTAGAAGAGAATATATGATACTAATATCTTTACTTATCCCTACTTTTTTATTAGGTATCTACCCTAATATTGTTTTAGATGCCTTACATCCTTCGGTTACAGGTTTGTTATATGAAGCACCTTTATCCCCTTCCATGGCTTTAATAAATAACCCTTCAGATTTTTATTAGGTGATATAAATTCTAATTACGCTCTACCAACTCTTTTGGGTAACTTTTTAATACCTACAATTATTGTAGGTATATTCCCTAATATTATCTTAGATTCACTACATGTATCTGTATCTACATTATTATTCTAATTTATAATTAATATTTATAATTTTCCCCTACTCACTAAAGATATGAAGCCTATAATAAGATGCTTTCTATTATTTAATTAAAATAAAATCATATAAAAGTAATATATAGATAATAAAAATAAATTTAATAAAAGTATCTAATAATAATGGTGGATGACAAACTGGTTCGTCGCTCCCTTTGGGTGGGAGACATATAGCGTGTTCGAGTCGCGCCCACCATATAATTAAATTTAAATTAATTAAAGTAAGGCTTCATGGCAGAGTGGTTAATGCGGGGTACTGTTAATACTTTTTTCAGAGGTTCAATTCCTCTTGATGCCTTTTTATATAATATATAAAATATTATTAAAAGAGATAATATAATTATATAAGCGAATATGTTGAAATTGGTAAACAATCTCCTCTTAAGCAGGAGTGGAAGTAATTCCTTAAGAGTTCAAGTCTCTTTGTTCGTAAATTTATTTCAAGTATAGTGTACCGTCTCAAAATCAAATAATAATTATTCATAAGCGATATAGTGTAAAGGTAGCACAGCAGTCTCATTATCTGCTAGAACTGGTTCAATTCCTAATGTCGCTCTATCTTTATATAAAAATAATTGTTTAAGGTCTTTTAGTATAATGGTCGTACAACTACCCTTCACGTAGTTAGTGTCAGTTCGAATCTGATAAAGACTAATATTAATTAATTCTAATTTAATATTTTTGGGTTTTAGGTCTAAAATATAATTAATAATCTATTGTTTATATTTACCTTGTGCCTCCCTAGGCATTAGCATAAAGTATTATAAATTAATATAAAAAGGAATAGTTTACATTGGTAAGTTAAGACGATTGCTAATTGTTCGGGGAGACCCTTAGGTGTTCGACTCACCTCTATTCCGGCAATATTTACTTCTGCGGTGCTCTAGCTCCTTTCCTGTTGCTTAGCCCAGCATTAAATAGCAAGGGCTACGACTTGTTTTATTCTATAAATTTTCAGAAGTAGAAGTAAGCCTAAAAAACAAAAAAACAAAATATGATAACTTAAATATAAAATAATCAATGATTAAGTGTGATAATCTTGAATATTTAATAATTAAATATTTTACAAATAAATAAATAAAGAATATTTACACAATGTAATTTTAATTAAAAAAGGGGGGCAAACCCTAAATAATTAAAATTGAGCTAAAAAGTAAAAGAGTCTAATGTAAATGCATTGGCTTTTTTCTACCAATGCTAAAGAGATAGGTACATTATACCTAATTTTTGCAGCATTTGCTGGTATGATTGGTACTGCTTTTTCTGTTTTAATTAGATTAGAATTATCAGCACCAGGTGTACAATTTTTACAAGGAGATCATCAATTATTTAATGTAATCATTACAGCTCATGCTTTTTTAATGATCTTCTTTATGGTTATGCCTGCTTTAGTAGGAGGATTTGGTAATTTAAAATTCACATCTTTGTTTAATATTTTATCTGATAGAATATATTCTCAAAAAAGATTATTCTTAACAAATATTATATTAAAACTAAATAAACAAAATTATTGTAATAAAAATACAATTCCACAAAATAATAATATCAAATTATTAAGATCACAAATAGGACCTTATTTAGCTGGTTTAATAGAAGGAGATGGAACTATTGTAGTCCATAATCCTGATAGTATTACTACAAAATTTAATCCTAAAATTATTATAGTTTTTAAAAAAGCTGATCTACCTTTAGCTAATTATTTACAAAATATAACTAAATGTGGTCAAGTTGTAATTAAACCTGAAAGAGGTTATGTTTTATGGCAAATACAAGATATTGTTAGTATATTTACTATAGTTTCTATAATTAATGGTTTTATGAGAACACCGAAAATAGAAGCATTAAATAGAACTATAGATTGGTTAAATAATTATATTATAAATAATAATAATAGTAATAATTTACTACCTAGTACGAAATTGATTTTAAATAAAATTAGTGTACTTGAAAATAATCCTTTAGATCTTTCACCAATAGATAGTAATGCTTGGTTAAGTGGTTTTACAGATGCTGATGGAAACTTTTCTATTAATATACACAAAAGAACCAATAAAAATTCTACAAGAGTAATATTAACTTATAGATTAGAAATTAATCAAAACTATCATAAATCAGATACAGAAGGAAATAAAGTAAGTTTTTTTTCTATTATATCTAAAATAGGTTTATATTTAGGTGTAACAGTTTATAGTAGATCTAGAATTATTAAAGATAAAATTTATTATAGTTTTATTGTAGTAAGTCATAATAAATTAAGTAATTCTAAAGTTTGTGATTATTTTAATAAATACCCACTTCTTTCTTCTAAATATTTAGATTATAAGGATTGGATTTATATTTTAAATTTACAAAATTTAAATAGTTTAACAACATCGTATCTAGATAATGCTATTAAAATTAGAACTGATTTTAATAAAACAAGAACAACTTTTGTATGGGATCATTTACACAATAATATTTATTTAGATTCTGAAAAGAATAAAGAATAAAAAATTATTGCCGTGTTTGACTGTAAAGTCATTCTTATTACGTTACTATATGCGGGAAGTTCCTAAAGTAATCTTATAGAATTAACTGAAAACTTAAATATTTTAGAATTAAGTGTACAGTGATCTTAATAATTAAGATTAATATTTGTTAAATAAATTTAACAATAAATGGATAATCCGCAGGAAACCAAAGTTCTATATTATAAACATCTTTACAATGGGTATTCAATTTAAATTTATTATTATCTTTAAATAAATATTATCTAAATTATCCTTTATTTATTAAATATTTATTAAATATAGAACAAGTAGGATCCTCAGAGACTACACGTAACGCCCCAATATAAATTATAATTTAGTTGGGTGAAGATATAGTCCAATCATATTTGAAAGAATATGTTAAATTGAATTACTTTTTACCAATTCACTTAGGAGCACCAGATTACTTTAAATATTTAAATCTAATTGTTCCTGCCTCCTATGGAGGGATAAATACTTTTAAAGAAGCGAAATCGCTATTCATATTTAAATTAATAAATTTTTTAACTTTACCAATTGTTTATTTTACTACTAATTCATTACTTCTTTATTCACAAAAAAGTGGTGACGTAGCCTCCGCCAAAGGCGAGAGTGTTGAAGAATCAATCATTAGTCACAGTTATAAGCCTGATCCTATTGGGTCTTACTTAGCTGGTTTATTCGAAGGTGATGGTCATATTGTTTTATCTAAGTCTATTACAGAAGATTCAAAAGTTAAAAACACTTCACCTTATATAGCTATAACTTTTGTTAATAAAGATCTACCTTTAATAAATAAATTTTTAGAAAAATTTGGAGGAAGATTAAGATTTAAAAATAAAGAAAATGCTATAGTTTGAACAATCAATAATCATAAAGAATTAGTAAATATGGTAAATCTATTGAATGGTTATTTAAGAACACCCAAAATTATAAAATTTAATCAACTAATAAATTGGTTAAATAAGAAATATAATTATAATATTCCAATTTATTCACCCAATATTAGCAATTTAAATGAAAATGGTTGGCTAGCTGGGTTTATAGATGCAGATGGAGGATTTAAGATTAGATATACTGAAAAACTAATATGTGAAAATACATCTAAAGTTTTAAGAAAAGGAAGAATTGAAGTAAGATTTGTTTTAGAACAAAGAAAAGAATTAAATGTTGATTATCCAATCAACTTTGGTGCCTGCATAGCAGACTACTTTAGTAATATTAAATCATATGCAATTATAATGTTACTAATATATTCTTTTTTTGGTATTTCTACTAATTTAAGACAGTCAACACACAATGTTGATAAAACTTATTACATAGTAGAAGTTACTAGTTTAACTAAATTAAATAAACTAATTCAATATTTAAAAACTTACCCTTTATTAACTGCAAAAAGAAATGATTATGATGATTGGGTTAAGGTTTACAAATTAATGCTTGATAATAAACATTTAACTGATTCAGGTAAATTATTAATTAAACAAATAAAATCAAATATGAATAGAAAGAGAGGAGTATTTAACTGGGATCATTTAAATTATTTAAATAAGTACAGTAGTCCTAATTATAGTAACCCTATATTTAGCATCGGGTTAATTGCAAGAAACTCTTAAAGTTTAATTCTAACAGAATAGGACCTTATAATATTAAATTAATAGGGCCACAAAAATTAACAATTAAATATAATTATCATAAAAATTTAACAATTATATAAAATTTTAATTATATAAAAAATAAAGTTAAAAGAAGAAATAATTAAATTATTGTTATTAATTTAATTCATATAAATAAAAAATAAATAAAATAAAAAGTTACAAGTATAAGACTTTGTCGAGGTAAACAAAAAATAAATAAAATAAAAAGTTACAAGTATAAGACTTTGTCGAGGTAAACAAAAAAAAATAAAATAAAATAGTTATAGTGTATTACAAAGGCCAGCTACGCTTACGTAGGCATGCTCTAGCATCGACCATAACAAACAAGCGCTAAAGCGCTACGCAGGCCTATATCAATAATATAATAATAAAACCTCCTCACTTTAACTTCCTTTTTTAAGAAAAGGAAGAATTGAAGTAAGCGCTTCTTATTAAAATAGAGTGTTGACAGAGGTCATTTAAAATAAATAATTAATATCTTAAAAAAAAACTTCATTGTAAGAAAAAAAACTTCATTGTAAGTTATTAATTATAAATAACAAACTTAATTCATATTTATTTTAAATAATTCATTATTTAATTTAATTTAATGAACCTAATCTTAATCTTATTTACAATGAAAAACTTAAAAAATAAATTATCTTTACAGCAGTACAATCCAGAAGAAAGATTTAACACATCTTCAATTCTGGATTTACAAGGTTCTGCTAATACTCATAGTCAACCTGATCTTTTACCGAATAATTTCCATGTAGATGCAGAAGTACAAACTAAAACTTTATGGAAATTATTTAAAAATAGTTTAAAAAATTTATTTTGTATTAATAGTTCAGATATAGATAGAACACCTCAGGATGTTAGAGTAGAAAATATGGTGAATAACTTAGAAGCACCACAAAATATACAAGCTAATGAGGTAATTAATGAATCATCTGAATCTAACGTACAAGAAATAGCAAAAGGTTTTGATATTACGGATAACTTTAAATTTGGTCAAGCTATTTCTCAAGAAAATGCAGTATTTGATCACAAATTAATAGATAGTATAAATCATTATTATATAACATATGGTGATACTGTCTTAAGTGTTTGTCCAGAATTAATAGAATATTTTATATAGTGTTAATTTATGATTATTAATATAAATTAATTGCTTAATTTTTTCCCCTTCTATTGTTAGATAAATAAAAAGACAATTTGCAGCGAAGATTAATCCTGCATATGACTATATAAAGTTAAAAAATCTTTGTATAGTGGATTAATAACGTTCAACGACTAGAAAGTGAGTAGTGCAAACAATAATCTTTCCACGAACGCCCGACAAGAGTATATATTTGTATACTTTTGATGACATAGTCTGAACCATTTAGTGATAAATGGAAACTTAGGATAAAGAGCCTAAGTGATAACACAATTGATGGCTTTCCCTAGATTAAATAATATTTCATTTTGGTTATTACCACCATCATTAATATTATTATTATTAAGTGCTTTAGTAGAAAATGGAGCTGGAACTGGTTGGACAGTTTATCCACCATTATCAAGTATAGTTTCTCATTCAGGTGCTTCAGTAGATTTAGCTATTTTTAGTTTACACTTAGCTGGAGTATCTTCATTATTAGGTGCTATAAATTTCATTACTACAGCCTTAAATATGAGAGCAAATGGTATGAGTTTACATAAAGTATCTTTATTTGTATGGTCAATTTTTATTACAGCAGTATTATTATTACTATCATTACCTGTATTAGCTGGTGCTATTACAATGTTATTAACAGATAGAAACTTTAATACTAGCTTCTATGATCCAGCAGGAGGTGGTGATCCAATATTATATCAACATTTATTCTTAACAACAATTATTACTTATAAAGTATCTACGAATAAAAAACTATTTTGTACTTTAGTAAATAATACAAATGAAACTTTTGATTTTACTTTGTTTAAATTAAAATATAATGAATATTTTAATAAGTCCAGAATAATACCAGAAAATGATTTTCTTATTTGGTTTATTGGGTTTTCTGAAGGAGATGGTTCATTCATTATTAATAATAGAAATGATTTATCATTTGTTATTACTCAATCTACAGTTGATGAAAGTATTCTTCAGTTAATTTATAATAAATTAGGTTTTGGTAGGGTAATCAAACAAGGTAAAAGAACTTCAAGATATATTGTTGAAGACAAAAAAGGACTAGAATTAATTAATTCATTATTTAATGGTAATATTATTCTTCCAAGTAAACAACAAAGTTTTAATGAATTTCTACAATTATTTAATAAAAAAGCTATTAAAGGTAAAATTATATTAGATCAAATTAAACCTATAAAATCTAATATTTTACCCGATTTATCTAATAGTTGGTTAACTGGGTTTACTGATGCAGAAGGTTGTTTTACTGTATCATTCTTATCTAATTCGAATGCTTTTAGATTAAGATTTTTAGTTAGTCAAAAGGGAGATATTAATGTACCTGTATTAAGTTATTTAATTTTATTATTTAAAACTGGTTTTATTGAAGCTCATTCAAAAAAATCAAATTTTTCATATATCATTAATGCTGAAAAAGCGTGTTATAGTATATATGATTATTTTGATAAATATCCTCTTAAAACTAAAAAGTTAACAAGTTATAATCTTTGGAAAGAAATTCATAAATGTATTTCAAATAAAGATCATCTTAATCCTGAATTAAGAATTAAATTAATTGAAATGGCTGCTAAATTCAAGTAGACTTTTAAGTAAATAAAATTATAGGAATAAAGAGTATGGTTTGACGCAAGTCATGAAGTTGTTATGGCAAATGTTGGGCTAGCTATGCTAGTCAGACTGGGGTAGAGGATATTTTTTATAAAAAATTGGAAGGCTATATTTTTATTTAAAATTTATCTAAAAAAATAATACAAAAAAAAAAGTACTTAAAAGAAGTGTGTAGTTATTTTAAACTCATATCTCTATTTAGCCTATAGACACTATAAACACACTTATATAAAAAAAACAATGGTTACAAGCTTAATTATTTTATCATTAATAATGCCTATATTTGCTACCCATAGCACAGTGGTAATTTTAAATGGTGCTGAATTAAATCTAGTACTTCAAATATTAATTCAACAACTAGGAGGATCTATGATAATTCCTGTTAGTCTTCTAAAAGAGTTAGGATTCTTTCATCCTTCCATTATAGAATATTTACAGAGTTTCGGATATTTTATATTATACTAAATATAGTATTAATCTTTTTGAACTTTATTTATTAATTCATACTTTTTAAATAAAAATTTACCTTCTATCTTCATAATTTTAATTAATTTAATTAAAATAAAATCATAAAAAATAAAAAAAATACATATATTTATATATTGTAACCCCATCCTTAATTATAACAAATTAAAGAGTTATACCAAAATTAAAGACCTGAAACAATAAACATTATTCATAATAATGTACCATTATTCTAGTCCTGATTATAATTATCTAATAAGAACTTTTAGAAGGAAATTAGATAAAATCAGTCAATCCTTACCGGGATTGAGAACAAATATTTGTTTGGCGACACTAATGAAAACGGTCAAAGCTACCTAAAGTAAGACCGTCGGTTATCTAAATAATCGCTACAGACTGGGTCATTAGTGGGTGCCTGAAATGGTGCTTGATGTACAGTCGATTCCTTCCTTGTTTGATGTCCGTGGCCTGCACGATTTTATCATAGCTAGGCCAAACAAGCACAAGGTCATCAATGAAACCAAAGTTAAACTTAGTGTAATAGCTAAGGAGGACACTGCGGTAGAGATGATACATGTATAATAAATAGGGTGAAATAATTTATTATATGAAGGAATGGGTTTTTCGGACATCCTGAAGTTAAATTTATAGGCTTCGTAACGTTGCTATTTGCTGGGACGACTTCGCTAACTAGTTTTAAATACTCCATCTTTATTGATACAGTAAAAAAGTTAAAACAATGAAGTTTATCAGCAGGTAACCCTTTAATTTTTAGTTTAGTTTACATATTATACATAACTAAACTGGTCAATTTAAAGGTGGAACCTCAGAGACTTTACGCAACGAAATTATATCTAACGCTTTCGCTTTGTTGCCCTAACAATGAGGCAATAACAGAAAACGTAAAAGCTATTTCTATACATAATTCTAAACATTTAAGACCTCTAAGTGATAATCAATTTGGACATTATTTAGCAGGTTTAATTGATGGTGATGGTCATTTTAGTTCTAAACAACAACTTGTTATTGTATTTAGTTCATCTGATATATCTCTAGCCTATTATCTTAAATTAAGAATAGGATATGGACAAATTAGAAAAGTTAAAAATGCTTATTTATTTATAATTTCTAATAAAGACGGACTAATTAAAGTAATTAATTTAATTAATTGTAAATTAAGAACTCTTAATAAATATAATCAAGTTATTAATAATATATTAAATCATCATTTATATAGTAATTTTAAAGAAAAAATAGAATTTAATTTGAATTGTAATAATGATTTTTATAATCAATGGTTAGCTGGTTTTTCTGATGCTAATGCTAGTTTTCAAATTAAATTAGTTAATAAACCTAATAGAAATAAACCGGAAATTATATTAAATTATCAAATAGATCAAAAAAATAATGATATTTTAATATTAATTAAAGAATTTTTCGGAGGTAATATAGGTTATAGAAAAAGTCAAGATACTTATTATTACGGTTCAACTAGTTTTGGTTCAGCAAATAAAGTAGTAAAATATTTAGATGAATATCATTTACAATCTAATAAATATATTAACTATTTGAAATGAAGAAAAGCTTATGTATTAATACAAAATAAAGACCATTTAAATGAAATAGGTATTAATAAAATAATCAAATTAAAAAATACTATGAATAGCTTTAATAAAGATATAATTTAAGATAAAGTCCTAACAAAGACGAAAGTTTTTGAGTATTAATTAATAATAGCTTATTTTTATAACTATTATATTAATCAAAGTATTTGTTATATTTTAATTTTACCAGCTTTTGGTATAGTTAGTCAAGTAGTATCCACATTTTCTGGTAAACCAATTTTTGGATATTTAGGTATGGTATATGCTATGTTATCTATTGGAATATTAGGATGTTTAGTATGGAGTCAAAAGGTGGCTCTCCTTTGCTGTGAAGCAGAGGTAATAAATCTTGCTGTATGCTGGAACAGTTTAACGCTATTTAGTACCTTTAGTTGTAAAAATCTAAATAGTTATACTCAATCAGCAGGAAATCGTCACTTTACGTCAAATACGAGATCCTCAGAGACTATATGCAAGACATCTTGTCAAAATTTTACCACTTTTCGTACTCTTTATACGAAACTTGGTTTTTCTAATTTTATTTCGGATAATTGGCTTTATTGGTTTGTTGGGTTTACAGAAGGAGATGGTGCTCTTCTTACTTATAACGGACGCCCACGTTTCGTTCTAACACAAAAAGAAGAATCTATTCTCCAACATATTGTAAAAGTACTTGGATTTGGTGTAGTACGTCGAATTGATACTAGAGGATCAGTATATTATCGATATTTCGTAGAAGATTTTACAGGTGTACTACTATTAGCACTTATTTTCAATGGTAAATTTGCTACAATTAATCGAGTAACACAATTAGGTAAATGGTTTGATGAAATTAATCTAAAATTAGTTACACCAGGATCAAGAATCTTTGGTTTATGTTCTACTATTACTTTAAACACTATTCTGTTTAATCCTAATCTTCAAAATGGTTGGCTATCAGGATTCACAGATGCAGAAGGTTGTTTTAATGTAAACATCTCTAAAAGAGATAATACTATTAGTGGACATCGAATTCAACTACGATTTATATTAGATCAAAAATATGCTTTTGAGTTATTTAGTATTATCCGTGATCTATTTGGTCATGGTAAAGTAATTCTACGAAGTAAAAATATGTATCGATATTATTGTAATACTTTTGTAGCCATTACTACTATTTGTGATTACTTCGATACATTTCCATTGAAAACTAATAAAAATATTTCTTATGTTAATTGGCTTAAAGTGTATAAAATGATATTGAATAAAGAACATCTTACACCACAAGGGCTTGATACAATAAGAAGTATCAAAAAAACAATTAATATTACAAATTCTCAAACAATAAAAGTAGGTTCAGCTAGGCCATAATTCGTAAATAATAATTCTATTAGTTTAATGGCTAGAGCAGCATTCTTCGAAAATGTTAGTTTTGGTTCGAATCCAAAATAGAATTATAAACATTATAAATATAATTAAACAAATTATAGAAGACAAGATGAAGATATAGTCCGATCCTACTCGTGAGAGTAGTCATAATAAGATTTAAACTATAAATAACTTATAACATATTATCTGTTAATTATATTACTACACTTATTATATTTTTGCACCACATGTTTGCTGTAGGATTAGATGTTGATACTAGAGCTTACTTTACTGCAGCTACAATGGTAATTGCAGTACCAACAGGAATTAAAATCTTCTCATGGTTAGCAACATTATATGGAGGAAGCTTAAGATTTACAACACCATTAATCTTTACATTAGGTTTCATAGCTCTATTTACTATAGGTGGATTAACAGGAGTAGTATTATCTAATGCTTCATTAGATATAGCATTACATGATAGAATAAAAAAAGATCCAGATTACGTTCAAAAATTCTGGGTTGGATTAATGGACGGTGATGGTAGTATTCAAGTAAATCATTGGAGATATAAAAATCTTCAGTATAGATTAGTTATTAAATTAAAATATTGTTCTGAAAATTTATCTATGTTAAATTTAATTGGAACCAAAATCGGAGGTAGAGTAAGAATTATTGGAGATAATAAATTTGTTATTTGGGTTGTAGATAATAGAAAACAAATCCATAAAATAATTGAAATTTTTATTAAATATCCTCCTCTAACTACAAGATTAAGAGCTCAATTAGCATTTATGTTAGAATGTTTTGAACAGAACAATGTTGAATGGTATTTGAATGCAAGAAATAAAAAATATTTAAATAATAATGTTGAAATTCTAAATATTGATAATAGTTATTTTAATGAATGGTTATCTGGTTTTATAGAAGCAGAAGGTAGTTTCTCTATCAGAACAACTTCCAATAATCATTCATTTTCAATTGGACAAAATGATGATAAATATATTTTAGATAAAATTAAAAATCATTTTAATATTACAAATCAAGTTAGAAAAATAAACGATAGATTTTGGTATATCGAAGTTTATAAAAAATCAACATTAATAAATATTATTAATCATTGTATTGAATATCCTTTACTTGGAGAAAAAATACTTTCATTTACTAAATTTAGAGATCTTTTTAAATAAGTGTCATGTTGTCTTACCACTATGACGAATTAATTAATAATTTGTCGGTAATATAAATTATATTTTTTATATTTATCCCACTTATTTTAATATTATTTATATTGCTAACGGTGAAACCTTTTAAATAGAAAAATAATGCTTTTTCTACGCTACAAATTTAAAAGGCAATACCGTGGAAACCAAATTAAAATGTTATACCTCAATAATTATATAACGTTTTAAAAGTAGGATCCGTAGAGACTATACGTGGTAGTCGAAAGTTAATTAAGTTTAACAATTAGATAAGATATAGTCCAATCCTCTTTGTGAAAAGAGAAAACTGTTATTAACTTAATGCCTCATGTGAACAATAATTTTTAAAAGCACACAAGGTTAATAAAATTAAAAATCATTTTAATTTGACTTATTATGTAGTAGCTCACTTCCATTATGTATTATCTATGGGTGCTGTATTTGGTTTATTCTCAGGATTTTATTATTGGGTACCAAAAATTGTAGGTAAAACATATAATGAATTCTTAGGTAATGTACACTTCTGGGTTTTATTCATTGGGGTTAACTTAACTTTCTTCCCTCAACATTTCTTAGGTTTATCTGGAATGCCAAGAAGAATCCCTGATTATGCTGATGCTTATGCAGGATGGAATGCCGTATCTAGTTTAGGTTCATTAATTTCATTAGTTTCTGCTATCTTATTTGGTTATATTATTTATGACCTATTCGCTAATGGTAAAGAAGTTTCAAATAATCCTTGGGCTGTACCTTCTTTCTTTACTTCTTCTGTACTATTTAATGGTGATACACAAAATGTTAATACATTAGAATGGTCATTAAAAAGTCCTATTCCATTCCACGCATTTAAAATGTTACCTGTACAATCTTAATTAATAAATTAATTAATATATTTTAAATAATATTTAATTTATCCCCGCTCTAGTTTCGCTATTTATTTTTTGCTAGAACAAAGCTCTAACGTTAGCAAGAGTACATGACTTTTAATTAGGATAGACTACCTTTAAGTTTATTAATTGTTAAATATTAACATAAAAGAGTAGATTAATTTGTAGATACTATTAAGGTCTGCCTCCTTTTTGCTTTAGCTAAGGGCTGGTAGGCCACAAAATTATATCTACTAATATTTAATACTCATATAATTAAGTATCAATTATATTAAACAACTATTTTAACTTTAAAAAAGTAGATCGACCTATGTTATGATTAAATAGTATGGAGTGTTAAATAACTAAGTGTTCTTGCTTACTCATCCAGCATGCTTTAGATAAAAATGCAAGGAAGCAGAGTATAGCATATATTTAGTCTTTGTATTTAATAATAATCCTGCTCAAATATAAATATTAAGTATTTGTACACCTACCTTATTAATAATTGCAAATATAAATAAACCTGTGCAATAGTAAGGCAAGATTCAAAGAGCGCAAAGGAACATAATATTAAAAAATATAATAACGAATAAGTCTAATTTATCATCAATTTTTGAAATTAATTCAATTTCCGAAAATACAAATTCTGAAAATAATAAATATGTCTCATATAAAAATAGCTTTAATAAAAATATCTCATGGGTAAAATTATATGATAATAATTTATATTTATTTTTTAAAAATACAAATAATAAATTCAGTATATTAGAACCTAAAACAAAAGTAAAATTTGAAGAAAATAAAACTTTAGCAAGTACTGTTGTAGCAGAAGATAATAATGTACAAATTAGTAAAAATACTATAAAATTAATTAATACAAATAATCAAGTGTCCGAACCTACGTTAGGTCCCCAAAAAGAAATAAATATAAATAAATATTTAAAATCTATTTCTAAATATGATTCTGAAACAGTAAAATATCAAAATATTGTATATCAATTTAATAAAAAGGGAATACAAAATAGCAGTGTAGGAATAAATAAAATTGTATTTACTTTTTTAGAATCTACATTTTTAACTATGTCTTGTTTAATAAGTAAACCTGTTATTATTATTACTCCTAAAAAAGTTGTTATTCATTTATTTTATTATTTAAATAAATTTTATTCTAGAAAAAAATTATTAAATATTAATAATGACAAATTACAATCTCTATGTTTAATTTTAAGTAAAATATATAAAAAACCTGTAGAATTAGAATTAGATAGATTACATTATCCTTATTATGATAGTAATATCTTATCTAATATGATTGGTTTAATTAGTAATATTGTTAAACTTAGATTTATTATTAAAAAATTATTTAAAATAGCTAAAATTAAAAAAACTCATAATTTTATTAATAAATATTCTATTATACCTTCTTTCTTATCTGGTTTTAAAATTAGAGTAGCTGGTAGATTATTAACACAAAGAGTTATACCAAGATTAACAGTTAAAACTATTCAAAGAGGTAATTTAGCTAGAGGTAAAGCTCAATTTGTTAATAGTGCTAGATTTACTAATAAAAATAAAAGAGGTTCATTTAGTATTACTGTTACTACGGGACATATCTTTGTATAATTTTATTTAATTTAATTTATTTAGTCCCCTACCAGGCTAATTTATCAAGCAAAGGATTATTATACCCTATTAACTTCAAGAGAGACCCATAAAGGCCCAATTAATAATTTATAACTTCTAACTTAAAAGAGATATTAAATATAAGAGTGTAGTATTAATTGGTTAGTATGGCGATCTCCAAAATCATCGGTAGGTGTTCGACTCACCTCACTCTTGAAAAAGAATTTCTTAATTTAATTTCAAATTATAAAAAATAAAAAATATTATAAACTAAAAATAGGGTTCTTAACTTAATAGGTAGAGTACTCGATTGTCAATTGAGGAGGTCCCAGTTCGAATCTGGAAGGGCTCGTTTTTTATTTGATTAGTTCAAAAAAAATATGAAATATTAAAAATTAATGAAGAGAAATATAAGTTAAATGTAATTAGTGGCCTGCACGATTTTATCATAGCTAGGCCCTTGTAAATGTTTGCAGAGTTATACCCAGGTGCTGTGCCTGTGTCTTGCTTTAGCTACCATATTAACTAATTATTTATTATTTGTAATAAAAAAGGGGTCCCCAAAAATATTTAATTATAAAAAATAAATCTCTAAAAGTATCGATGACAATATTGTAATAACATCAAAGTAATTTAAAGGGGTTATTAAGGATAACTAGCAAATTTATAAAAAAGGAGGTGTAAGCCAAAAGCCACAAATAAAATCATATACAAGTATGAATTAAAACAAATAATGTGGCGATCCTAAGGGAAACCTTTATATAAAAACTTCCTGAAGCAAATCATTCTAGTAAGGAAAGGAAAGGAAATCAACCGAGACTCCGAAAGTAATGGTGAGTGAAATCGGATTAGCCTAGTAAAAATTATAAATTGAAAATCTATCAATATATTATCACTGTCTAAAACAATGGTCAGCATGAAAAAATAAAGATAACTAAAAAAGGTGAAAGTCCTGTAGATTTATAATCAAACTAAATAATAAGTACGATGAGAGAAAACTTGTCGGAATAAAGGGGAACCATCCTCTAAGGCTAAGTATTATAAATTTAGCAATAGCGAAAAGTACTGTAAAGGAAAGTTTGAAAAGTATTGTATTAACATAGTGAAATAGACTTGAATTAGTAACCCTATAAGCAGTCGAAGTTTTAATAAAAAATGACGGCGTACCTTTTGCATAATGGGTCAGCAAGTTAATAGGAGTAGCAAGGTTTAAAGCCCTAGCGAAAGCGACTGGACTGACTAGCTTAATAAAATCAAAATAATTAAGAATTTATATTTATAAATTATCATAAAATTAGCATTGTAACAAAACTAACAATGTAAAATATATAATATATTATAAATATAAGTAAGATATTACCTTACAAAATAAGCTAATATTGCCTAGGAAATAGTGATGGATAAGTTACTTCTATTAGACCCGAAGCAAGGTGATCTTTCCAAGACCAGATTATAATGGATCGAACGGGTGAATGTTGCATAATTCTCCGAAGAGTTTTGGAAAGCGGTGAAATGCCAATCTGACCTTGTGCTAGCTGGTTTTCTACGAAACATATGTAAGTATGACATCTATACAAAATTTATGGAGGTACAGCACGGCAATTCCCAACAAATCATAGAATAAATCTATGAGGCGTTTAGGTTGCGGGGACCTCGAAAATCTTACCAATGGAAGCGAATCTCGGAAGTACATAAATTGATGGTAGATATTCAGACTGCTCATGATAAGTTGGGTAGTCAAGACGGAAACAGCCGAGAACACGAAATCAAGGTCCCAAATGATTATTAAGTGAAATTAAGGAAGTAACAAATTGAATGCAGCTGTAAAGTGAGCCTGGTAGTCGCTATCTTTTAATGACCGTTGTAACAACGTAGCAGCCTTTCAATAACTCTATTTATTTTATAAATGGAATGATGAATAAGATTGTAGCGCCGAAGATTTAACGGGTCTAAATAATCAACCGATATCGTGTTGATTAAGAATTTATTAATATTTATTCTTAATCTAGGTAGTAGAACATTCAGTAAAACTGATGATAGAACAGTGTTTCATTGTTTTAAGGTAACTGAAGAGATAATGCTGACATGAGTAACGTAAAAAGAAGTTATAATACTTCTCGCCGAATACGAAAGGGTTATGAGAAAAGGTTGAACCGTCTCATGTTAATGCGGCCTCTAAGGTCCAAAACCAAAGTTTTGGCTGATGAGTAATTTACTGAAAGTCCAAATCAATATTTATTTAATATTATTATTATGTAAATAGCCCTAGCTTCTAGCAAAGGCAGGACCAGGAAAATAATGTATTACTTATTTTTAATTATTATTAAAGTTTAATATTTAATTAATATAAGTTTTTCTACCGTACCCTAAACCGACACAGGTTCGTAAGTAGAGAATACTAAGGCGAAGAGCTAAAAGTTGTTAAGGAACTCGGCAAGTTCTCCTCATAAGTTTGACGATAAGAGGAACCACTTAAAATATTTATGGTGGTGTCACAAAATCGGAGGCCACGACTGTTTACTAAAAACACAATTCAGAGCAATGATGAAAATCATAGTATTCTGGATGAAATTTGCCCGATGCCATTAACATAAAAGAGGTAATGGGAAACTGTTACTAATTGAAAGTCTGGTTAATAGCGGTCTTAACTATGAGGATCCTAAGGTAGCAAAATCAGTTGGCCATTAAATGTGGTCTGGTATCAATAGTGTAACGATGGTCTCACTGTCTCTACAACTTGCTCAGTGAAATTGAATTATCCGTGCAGATGCGGATTGCCTCCAGGTGGACGGGAAGACCCTATGCAGCTTTACTGTAGTTAGTTATCACATCGATCTACAACAACCTTAGTTAATAGTAAATAGGACTGTCGATAGATAAGCCGCAAGGTTGGAATCCTTAAACGGGGTTGGGTTTATGTTTACCTTATAATTTATAATTAAAGGGATAGTTGACTAATTGGCAGTTTGACTGGGGCGGTCGTCTTTAATAAAGTAGCAAAGTACATCCAAATATTTATATTTTATTTCGATAATAAATATTATTAATTATTCTAAATTATAGCCTTGCAGCCATAAGAAGAATATAATAATATCCAGACAGAAAATAATTTATTAAACAAATTTTTAATATATATAATATTTTTATAATTTCAAAAGGTATAGCTAGAAATTGAATGGAGATCAATTAACCAGTGAATGGTTATGTATAGTGTAAAGGCGGAAAGCATGCCTAACTGAAAGACTTAGAAGTCGCACAGATACGTAAGTAGGGCTTAGTGACCCCTCGTTATATTATGGAATAGACGGGGATCAATCGATAAAAGTTACGCTAGGGATAACAGGCTGATAGCCGGCGAGAGTACACATTGTCCCGGCTGTTTGGCACCTCGATGTCGACTCATCCTATCCTCCTGGGGAAGAAGCTGGGAAGGGTTCGGCTGTTCGCCGATTAAAAGGGTACGCGAGTTGGGTTTAATACGACGTGAGTCAGTATGGTCCCTATCTTCTGGAGGGACAAATAGTAAAAGGAGGCAGACCTTCTAGTACGAAAGGATCAATAGGCTGTGTTTCTCTAGTGTACCAATTGTTGAAGTTTTTATTTAATTAAATATTAATTAGATAAAATTCAGTATGCATAGTTGGGTAGCCACAAACATAATAGATAAGCGCTGAATGTATATAAAGCAAGAATCTAACCTCTGGATACTATCAATAATTTATAAGAAATAGATCATTTCATGCTCGGAAGAGCTATAGGATGCAAATGAACATACTGTGAAGTATTTAGTTTAGCATTACTAATTTATCAAGTAGACTTGATGTTAATAATTGTTAATAATTTAAGAATCATATACTCCCTCTATTTTTAAAGAAGGAATCCTTAGTTTGTAAGGTGTTGAGCCTTAACTTTCTTTTTAAGTGTAATTTTATAAATAACTTATCTATTTTTTATCTGATTTTTTTACACCAATGGGATATCATTTTTTAATGATAAATTTTTTAATTTTGTGTAAAATCTTTAAATAATTGTTTTACTCAAACCTTAATATAAATTAATTAAAGGGTATTTGGTCGAGTCTGGTTTATGGCACTCGTCTTGAAAACGAGAACTTGAATAAAGTCGTGAGTTCAAATCTCACAGTGCCCGTATAAATTTATAGGTGTACACAAACGGGGATTACAAATTGTAATTAATAATTAGTTAAATTATCTTTCATCTTTAATAGTTTGCACTCCTTGACCAACTCTTGTATCAAAAATAAATTTAATTTGAGAAAAGTTAAAAAGAAGTTAAAATTACCTCCCTTGTTAGATAGAGGGTAAACTGAAAATTTATCTAACAGCTATTAGCTAATATCTAATATCTAATATCTAATAACCTAATATCTAATATTTTCATAATAGATTTTACCTACTATCTACTAAAGCGCCTTTTCGAATTACCCTGTTTTTAAAATTGAGATGGGGTTTATTAAATTATTCATCATAATTAATAGGTTCTGTCTTACTAAATACTTTATCAAAATATATTGCAGTTCTTTTATTTGAAGTAATCTTTAATGCACCAAAGTAATTTAATTCAATAATTTAAAATATAAAAGGGTATATAATCACTTGCGTTATATAACTTTATATTATGAAAATAGTTTACCTGAAAATCGGGATATGTAAGATGCCTGAGGAGTCAAACTATCACAAGTAATAATATTTGGTGACTAAGATCATAGGAGAGATTTTATTCTCCAGCAAGCAATATAACAAACAAAATGAAAAACAACAAATTAACCTAGTAGATAGAGGGTCAAGATTATAATATATTGACCTACCAGGTCCCAAAAATAATTTCAAAAATAATTTCAAAATTAAATTAAAAAATGTGTTGACCTTAAATATCTACTTAAAGCGCTTTATAGAGATGGGGTATTTAACTCTCCTGATCATAATTTAAAGGTTCAGTATTACTAAAAACATTATTGTTATAAATTGGCGTTCTTTTATTTGAAGTAATCTTTAATGTGTAGGCTACATCCTTAAATGTTATATTCCCGTTTTGATAGTTTTTAATCCATTTTTCTTGGGATAACACTCTAGACGAATCTAGAAATAAAAGGTTTTCAAGATCTTGAATATGGATATCCTTTAACAATTCATTTTTAACACCTTTAATTTTAATAATTTCATTACCTGGCGTAACCGCTGTAGTAATAAAACCATAAACTTTAGGTGCTAGGAACACAGCTCTAGATAATATGTGTTCTAATTTAAATTGTCCAAGTAAAGGACCAACTAAAGCCTCATCTAAAGGTTGATCAACAACACCACTATCCGTATCCGAATAATATAAATTAACATTAGGATTATTTTTTAATAAGCTCATCCACATTCTACCACCAGCTGTAACAGCTGAAGCTATTGCAATATTAACGTCAGAACCGTGATAAGTATCCCCATCGTCATCATTATAATAGACACTGTTAACTACAGTATTTCTAACTGTTAATAACTTGTTATCTATTTTAATAAAATCTTGAACAGACATACCATAGGTATCTAACATTTCGTTAAGTAATTCATTTTCTAGGGCATTAGATGTATCAAACATTTCAACTATTGTTGATTCAAGTCTCATACCAAATTTACCGTATAAAGAATTCATTAATAATTTAGCAATAAGATTCATAGCAGTACCTTTATCATACTGTAATCTTAAATCATACATTTTATTCACATAATCTTTAAAGATATTACCTTTTTCAAATTCATAACCTTTAATGATTTCAAAGTTATAACCAAATTTCATTGCGTGGCGTAGCCGATCCATTTCAGTTGAAAAGATCCAACCTGTCCATGTACCTAAACCTGCAATTGTTCTTGTTCCTGAACTTGTTTTAATTCTTCTTTGTAAGATAGGATATTCTAAATAATCAGGAGATGTAATTTTACAATAAAAGAATCCATAAGCTTTAGGATCGATAGCTCTAATATTACCTAGCTTTAGCAGAAATGCTACTGGTTTACCTACGGGCATATCAAATTCAAGCATTACATAAGGATATAAACCATTAACATCGTAATAGTATAAAGTTTTAAATAATCCTTTCACTAAGTTAAAGAATGTATAAATACCATTATGAGGAATATATACGTCTACCGCACCACCTGTATAAGAATCTCTTATATTAATTTCAGCTTTATTTAACAATTGATAAATAGTATTTTTAGGCATGAAATGAGTTTTATAAATTCTCAGAGATAATGCTGGTAGAGTTAATGCTTGATGAGAATCCACATTAAAGTGATCAAAGATTAGTTTATTAAAACATGTAATTATTTCATGTAATGTTTTACAATCTAATTTACAATATTTAATTGCTTCATCTCTGAAGCTCCATACTTTACCGGCTACGCCACCCCATTCTTTAATTATTAATTCATAATCTTTAATAGTTATATTTGTCCAATATTCTAATTTGGGTAATATTCCTTTATATAATATATCATTTAATAAGAATGGGAAGTAACCTTTAGGAATTGAAACATTAAATGCAGCACATAATTTTCTTAATGATAATGGTAGTAATAAATATGAATCTTTAAAGACAATTACTTTTTTATTATCTTTAGATCCTATTGTTAATTTAATTGACATTAATTTGTTATTAAATAATAATGGTTGTACTTGACCGTAATCCAATAAATATCTTAATATAAAGATTCCATCAAAACCTGAAAGATTGTGAGCATAGATTAATGTTTTACCTACTGGTAAACTTTCTAATAATTGATTAAAGAAATTTGTAAATAGTGATTTCTGATCTAAGGATTCATTTGAGTATGAAGTTATATAGTCGCTACCGTTATATGAAGTAATTAAATAAGGAACTTTTTTGGAGTCTTTATTTATTGTTTCGATATCCATTGTATAGAAATTTGTTATTACTGATTTATCTGGTTGTAATCTTCTAAATGGTTTTGCTGGTAACATTTGTTTTCTTAATACTATTTCACCATCCATGAAGTAAATTGTAGACTTTTTAATTTCTCTTTTGAAGATATCTGTACCCGATATTTTGGTATCGGTCCATGTTAATTCTATATTTCCTAAGATAGTTACTCTATTTATTAAACCTCCTTCAATAACATCTATTTGATAGGTTTTATTAGCATTAACCACAATAAATCTTTCAAATGTTATTCCTTCATGAATTATATTGGATAATATTACTTTACCATAATCGTGTGGATTCATACTTATTGGTAATACCATGTTATTAAAATTATGAGAGGTATTTCTTTATAGAATATTTAATCCAAAGATTAGGTGTATTAACAGAAGCTTATACAACACATCCAATATCTAATATAGAGTTTTCATATATCATTAAAGACGGATTAGCTGTAGATAATAGAAAACATTTAGAGGATATTAATGATACAGTAACTTCATCTCACAGATTCAATAATATGAATCTTCCAATATCAATGGAACCTGAAGATTATGGTAATATTATAGCAAGAGAAAGAAATGTGGATGTTATTTATAATGGAGGTCAGGTTACAGTAAACAGATTTATTGTTAGAAGCGGAACAAGAATCTATACAATTGATGCTTCATTAGACGGTTTAATTAACAATGTAACAATTGAAGGTGCAATCGAATTATCATGGGTGGATACTAAAATCTCTGAAAGAATTAATTTATTCAAAAGAGAAATTGGTAAATCTATTATATATTTTTTAAATGGTGAAAGAATATTAAGAAAAAAACAACTTAATGCTAAACCTTTTAGAAAAGTTTCTACTGATACACAATTAGATTCTAGTTTTGCAACTATGGATATTGAAAGTGTAACAATCCTCTCTAAAATAACCCCTTACTTAATTTGTGCTTATAATGGTACTGATTATATAACTTCATACACTGATAAATTTTTAGCGGTTGGAGATCAACAGAAAACATTGTTTAATTCATTTATTATACAGTTATTAACTTTCTTTAGTGGTAAAAACACTCTAATTGTTTATGCTCATAACCTGTCTAACTTTGACGGAGTGCTATTATTAAAACATTTATTAGCTTATGGTCAAGTTGAACCTTTAATACATAATGGTAAATTAATCAATATTAAGTTAAGATTGAATATAGATGGTTATAAAGGTAAAACTATTATCTTTAAAGATTCTTTCTTATTACTTCCATTATCATTAAGAAAATTATGTCTTGCATTTAATGTTTCAATTTCTAAAGGTTACTTCCCATTTAAATTTACTAATATTTTCTATAAGGGTTTACTTCCACTTATTGAATATTGGAAAGATATAACTCAAGCAGAATACGATAGTTTACATTTACAATTCCCCGGAGGAAATTGGAGTTTCAAAGATGAAGCCATAAAATACTGTAAATTAGATTGTAAATGTCTATTTGATGTATTAATTAAGTTCAATGAATTGATATTTAATGAATTTAAAGTTAATGTTAATAGTTCTAGCATTTTTACACTTCCATCTCTAGCTATGAGAATCTATAAATCACAATTCATGCCTGAAAACCAAATTTATCAGTTATTAGGTAAAGTTGAAAGAGATATTAGACAATCTTATACTGGTGGATCTGTGGATGTTTACATTCCACATAATAGAGGTGAAGGTTTCTTTACTAAATTGTTTAAAACTTTATATTACTATGATGTAAATTCTTTATATCCATTCATAATGGCTAAAACTTTAATGCCTGTAGGTAAACCTGTAGCTTTTCTGCTAAAGCTAGGTGATATTAGACTTATTGACCCTAAAGCATATGGATTCTTTTATTGTAAAATTACATCTCCTGATTACTTAGAACATCCAATCTTACAGAGAAGAATTAAAACTTGGGCCGGAGGCCAGGACGGGGTAAGAACTGTTGCAGGTTTAGGAACCTGGACAGGTTGGATCTTTTCAGGAGAAATGGATCGGCTACGCCATGCCATGAATCCTAAATTCGGTTATCAATTTGAAATTCTTAAAGGTTACCAATTTAAACAAGGTTTAATCTTTAAGAATTATGTAGAAAAAATGTACAATTTAAGATTACAATACGAAAAAGGTACTCCTATGAATCTAATAGCTAAATTATTAATGAATTCGTTATATGGTAAATTCGGTATGAAATTAGAAAATACAATTATTGAAATGTTTGACACTTCTAATGAAGCAAAATTTGCTTCATTTAATGAAATGTTAGATGTTTATGGTCTTTCAATACAAGATTTTATTAAAATAGATAATCATTACGTAACTGTTAGAAAATCTTTAAGTAACTTTACATATTCAGAGGATTTTGATATGTATCATGGTCTAGATATTAATATTGCAATTGCTTCTGCAATTACAGCGGGGGCAAGAATGTGGATGTCTACTTTAAAAAATAATCCTAACTTTAATTTATATTACACTGATACCGATTCAGCAGTAACTGATCAACCATTACCTTCTTTCTTAGTTGGGGATAATTTAGGACAATTTAAACTAGAACACATATTATCTAAAGCTGTGTTCCTAGCTCCTAAAGTTTACGGACTAATAACAGAAAATGGTACAGAAATTATTAAAGTTAAAGGAATTATAAATGAAATATTAAAGGATATTCACATTAAAGACTTAGAAAGTTTATTGTTTATGGATTCATCTAAAGAATTTACTCAAAGTAAATGGATAAAAAAAGTTATTGAGGGAAATATCACTGTTAATGAGGTTGCTTATACATTAAAAGTAACTTCTAACAAAAGAAACCCCGTTTATATTAACAATATCTTTTCTAATACTAAACCTTATAATTATAACGAAATTAATAATAATAACTAATGGCTACGCCAAACCCCATTTATTAAGACCGAAGGGAATTGAACCCTTATAATATCCATTATGAGCGGACTGCATTAACCTATTATGCTACAGTCTTTTGAGGGGCCTGCACGATTTTATCATAGCTAGCCCAGTAAATGTTTTATTCCTTTATATTTAGGGCTATTATTATAAGCTAAATTTTAAAGCTAAGGCACCTATGCAAGGTAGCTGTGCGAAGCTGTGCCCCAAGGATATTATAGTAATAGCTATCATTTATAAATAAAGAAATATATAAATACATAATTATATTGAGCAGTAAAGGAATCGAACCTTTTACGGCTATTAACCAATTCTTTTACAGAGAATCACCATTACCAATCGGATCACCTGCCCTTAATTTATTTTATTATATTTTTATATTTAAATCTCTTTTAGATATTATATTAAAAGCATCTGGGCTTGAACCAGAACTTTCTCCTTAAAAGGGAGACACTCCTCCACTCGAGTTCTGCTTTCTAGCTATCCTTCCACCACTAATTTTAATTGCGCATTCTTTGCAATCTTTAAAGGCTAGTGGAACAAGAAATCAATAAATAATTAATTATATTCTGAGTTGACCAGATTCGAACTGATATAAGCCATTACCAAAAAATGGTGTTTTCCCAAGTTAAACTACAACTCATTTTATTTTTGGGTTATAATTTTTAAAATTTATAAATAATTATGCATGTATGTGCTCCTTGCTTTAGCATAGGAAAGAAAATTTTAAGATATTAAAGAAGAAATAATTTATATATGCCGAAAACTGGAATTGAACCAATATCTAAATCTTACAAGGAATTCATTTTACCTATTAAACTATTTCGGCCTTACCTTGGGAGAGAATTGAACTCACATATCTATATCTTCAGAATAGCGCTTTGACCACTAAGCAACCGAGGCTTTTTTATATGTCATAATTTTTAATTAAAATAAAATTGGAGAAAGATAGATTCGAACTATCATATTTGTAATGCAAATACAACTGATTACCATTATCAGATTTCCCCACTTTATTAGAGATAGAATCTCTTTTACTATAAATAGTTTTAAACTTTTATTTCTTTTTAATCTATGAGTTATTAGTCTATAATTATAATTAATTTATATTTAAAAGAAATAGTAAATAAAAATAATAATTAATAATAATTTATATAAAAAAAATATTTCTATGTAACTCTGCCTGCATAATACCTCACCTACTGCCCTAGCGCCAAATAAGGAAAATTAAGTAGCTTTAGCTCATTTCACAATAAATAAAATAAAAAATAATTCTTGTGTTATAAAATAAATTTTCTCTTAGTTCAATGGTTAGAACAGCATTCTTCTAAAGTGTCAATTTTGGTTCGAGTCCAAAAGAGAATAAATTATATTATATATTATAAATAATGATATAATAATATACATATTAAACTAAAAATATATTTAAATGATAAATAGTTATAGTGTTTTACAAATTTTGTTTTAAAAATAAAATAATATAAAATTAAAATTTGGAATAATGAATAAGGCCCGATGCTATAAATATATATATACAAATATATATATAGGTTTTATATTTAATATCCCTATTATTTTAACCAATAAAAATTTATGACTATAAACTTAATATAAATTCAATTTTTAATCCCCTGTCCTAGCGTTCGCTACTTCGTTAGGGCACCCTTGCGTTTAAATTTTTAAGACAAACACTTGACTTATTTATAAGTATCTTATCCTTAAATAGAAATATTTGATAATTTAAAAATCTTCATTGAAAGTTATTAAATATTAATAAAATACTCATTCATTTATTTTTAAATAAATCTGGCCTCAGGTCTTATTTAATTCTAATTATGAATAATAAATCATTCCTTTCTATAGAAGAAAACCCAAATTTAGCAATAAAATACAGCCTCTTAGCAGCAAGGATGCAATAGCACCGTAGCTGAGCAAATAGGTATATTTTTAATATTATATATCTATCCATTGCATAAAGTAAGCTCTCTTTTTATGTTAGTTTTGGAGCCTTTGATTAGGCAATAGAAGTAATGATAACTAATTAAATAAAAATGAAAAATATTTTAATTGATATATTAGCTTTTGGTACTTTACTTTCTAGTGTATTAGTAATAACATCTAAAAATCCAGTAATAGCAGTAATCTTTTTAATCTCTGTATTTGTTAATGCCGCAGGATATTTAATCTTATTAGGTGTAGGATTTATAGGAATATCTTATATTATAGTATATGTTGGAGCTATTACAGTATTATTCCTTTTTGTAATTATGATGATTAATATTAAATTAACTGATATATTAGAAACTGGTTCACAATATACAAAAAATTTACCTTTAGCTTTAGCAATAGGATCATTATTTATTTATGAAATCTTTACTATAATGCCATTTAGTTTTAATAATGTATCTATAATTTCTGTATTATTAGAAACTTTAACTAATTTTAATGGTTTATTATTTAATTCTGAAATATCTGCTATTAATACTGTTAATACTGCTTATAATCCTAATATTGCTGATACTACATTTACTAATTTCTTACAAATTGAAGCTATTGGACAACACCTTTATACTACTGGTGCATTCTTATTAATAATTACTAGTGTAATTTTATTATTAGCTATGGTTGCTCCTATCTTCATTTCTAAGGCGGGAGGTAACAATAAAATATAATTATTTATTCCCTTATTTTTAGGTTTATCATAAAGAGTATAGTAATTACGACTATATGGTAAAATTGACTTACTAACTATCCCTCTCTAAAGAAAGACGGGAAGGTAAATTTTCAGAGCTTAACTTAGTTACAATACTTTATCAGTCATAATAATATGGAGTCTTTATCCTTATGTAATGGCTTGCTTCGACATGCCAATTGGTAAACCAATAGCATTTCTGCTAAAGCTAGGTAATATTAGAAAAATAGAACCTAATGCTTTTGGATTCTTTTTTTGTAAAATAACTAGTCCAAAATATTTAGAAAACCCCATCCTTCAAAGAAGAATTAAAACTGATAATGGAATGAGAAGTATAGCTGGCTTAGGTACATGGATCTTTTCAGCTGAAATGGATCGGCTACGCCACGCTATGAAATTTGGATATCAATTTGAAATTCTTAAAGGATATCAATTTAAAAAAGGATATATTTTTAAAGATTACATTAATAAAATGTATGATTTAAGATTACAATATCCTAAAGGAGAAGCAATGAATTTAAATGCTAAACTATTAATGAATAGTCTTTATGGTAAATTTGGAATGAAATCCGAAACAACTAAAGTTGAAATACTACCTAATAAAGATCTTAATAAATATTTAGATAAATTTAATACTAGTATCTCAGATATCATTTATTTAGAAAATCATGTAGTTGTAATTATTAACACTAATGAATTTATACCAACTTCAGATGCATCTTATACTGATTCAGATTTAATACATAAAATGGATACAAATGTGGCAATAGCATCAGCAATATCCGCTTATGCGAGAATTCATATGTCTCAATTTAAAAATAATCCTAACTTTAAATTATACTATTCAGATACTGATTCAGCAGTAACAGATAAACAATTACCAGAATATATCGTAGGTAGTGAATTAGGACAAATGAAATTAGAACATGTAATAACTAAAGGAGTATTCTTAGCTCCTAAAGTATATGGTTTAATAACTTCTGAGGGAGAAGAAATTATTAAAGTAAAAGGTGTGAGTTCAGAAGTTGCTAAAGATATTTCTTTCAATAACTTACAAATATTGCTTGTTAAAGATTCTGCAAGAGAGTTCACACAAGAAAAATGGTTTAAAAAACTATTAGTAGGTGAAATTAGCATTCATGATATGATTTACACTCTTAAAGTTACTTCTAATAAAAGAGCTCCTATCTATACTAGTGGCCCCTATATTATTATTTAGGTAATAATCCATTATATTATATATTTGTTAAATTATATTTTATTGGAGGGTGTTAATGCAGGCAAGGGCATAATTTATTATTAAATATAATATTAAATGTCTTTTTTATAAAGGCTTACCTTAAATTATGTAGCCTGGGAGGCCCTAATTATAATAATTAATAGAGTTAAGAAGGAATTGAACCCTAATTTGATAGACTTTGCAGGTCTACTACAGAACCATCTGTAAACTTAACTCTTTTTATTTGATTTTTGTGGAACCATTCTTTTATTAAATAGTAAGTATTTGATATAATAATCTTTATTTTTATCAAAAAATATTTTAAAAGAAGTGATTAGTAATATATATTTATAGGGAAAAATTAAACCCTATTATTTTTATTACAAAATAAATTTATAAAAATTTATAATCTAAATAATAAATAATTATAAATTTAAAAAAGAAATAAGTAATATTTTTCTTGCCGCATCAAAGGCAGGAGCTCATTTAATCAATGTTAAAAATCTAGGGCTAAAGTATAGTAGGCCTGGGCCTAGCTACGCTGGCCACAAATCAAATTTAAAAAAATAAAGCCTATAATTTAATGGTAGAATAATTTCTTGATGAGGAATCTGTAGAAGTTCAAATCTTCTTGGGCTTATAGCCAAAGTAATTAAAAAGTATAAAATATAAAAATAATTTAATAAAATAGTTATAGTGTATTACAAAATAATAATTAAACTAAATATAATTTTAGGCCCGGCGTTTTAGCATCCTTGGTAGGTGGCTAGATCAGGGCACAAATAAATACAATAACATTAAAGTTAAATTATTAATTAAATTTGGCCCCCAAAAATAAATATTAATTTTTATCTCAATTTTCATTAATTAAAAATTAATATAAAAATATAATTATTGATAAATTTAATGTTCTTTACTTTACCAGTCTATAAATAAAAACAAAAAATAAATTATTCATTATTTAATTTTAATATTAAATATTAAACATAGTAATGTTAATTTTATAATAACAAAACAAACAAAAAAATGAGATTACTAAAATCACATGTTTTACTTAGATTATTTAATTCTTATTTAATTGATTCACCTGAACCAGCTAATATATCTTATTTATGGAACTTTGGTTCTTTATTAGGAACTTGTTTAATAATACAAATTTTAACAGGAAGTTTTTTAGCAATGCATTATCAACCTCATGTAGATTTTGCGTTTTCATCAGTAGAACACATAATGAGAGATGTTAATGCAGGTTATATTATTAGATATTGCCATGCTAATGTAGCTTCATTCTTCTTTATTTTCGTATATGCACATATTGGAAGAGGATTATATTATGGATCTTATAAATCACCTAGAGTATTATTATGGTCAATAGGAGTAATAATATTAGTTTTAATGATGGCTATAGCATTCTTAGGATATGTTTTACCTTATGGACAAATGAGTTTATGGGGAGCTACTGTAATTACTAATTTATTAAGTGCTATTCCTGTATTTGGTCAAGATTTAGTAGAATTAATTTGGGGAGGATTTAGTGTAAGTAATGCTACATTAAATAGATTCTTCTCTTTACACTTTTTATTACCTTTCTTATTAGCTGCTTTAGCTGTAGCTCACTTAATTGCTTTACATGTTCATGGATCAAATAATCCTAATGGAATAACATCTAATACAGATAGATTAGCTTTCCATCCTTACTTTATTTTTAAAGATTTAGTAACTATTTTCTTATTCTTATTAGCATTATCTATTTTAGTATTCTATTATCCTAATTTATTAGGACACAGTGATAACTATATTCCTGCTAATCCAATGCAAACTCCTCCTTCAATTGTACCTGAATGGTATCTATTACCTTACTATGCTATATTAAGATCTATTCCTAATAAATTATTAGGAGTATTAGCTATGTTTGGTTCTTTATTAATTTTATTAGTATTACCTATAACTGATGTATCAAGAATCAGAGGTTGCCAATTTAGACCTGCTATGAAAGTAGCATTCTGGTTCTTTGTAGTTGATTTCTTTATCTTAATGTGGATTGGATCTCAACACCCTAATACACCTTATGTTGAAATTGGGCAAATTGCTACTGCATTCTACTTCTCATTCTACTTAATTATTGTACCAGTTATTGGATTAGTTGAAAATACTTTAATGGATCTAGCTACAGATAATAATTAATTTATCCCCGCTCGGGTACAGCTTTGTACCATTGCAGGAAATAATAGTAACCATAAGTTAATAAATTATAGGGCCTTAAAAGAAATAAGTAATATTTTCTGAGCTGAAATAGTTTAATTGGTTAAAACATACCATTCATGACGGTATAACAAAGGTTCGATTCCTTTTTTCGGCTATATATTTTTTATTTAAGGCCTGGTAGGCTGTGAAGCTTGTGCACCCATAAATTATTATTTAATTGATTCTATTTTCTAATAAATTATAAAATTTTATTATTTAAAAGTAATAGTAATAGTAATGTTGTTAATTTAATTTAGATGAATATAATAAAAATATTTCTATTCTAATTTTCCCTTAATTTTAGGTAACTAATGTTTGCCTAAATTAAAAATTGGGCCTACATAATAAATTAGCATAGGATTGGGTTATAATTATTGCCCTCTTGGTGCCTCCTTTAATGACAGGGCAGAAAATAGTTAAGCAAGTGCAAACTAGTAAAAAAAAAAAATATTTTGTAAAAAACAAACATTAAATAATAATTTCTATTAATTCAATGGTTAGAATTGCATTCTTCTAAGTGTCAATTTTGGTTCGAGTCCAAAAGAGAATAAATTATATATAATTAGCCAGACAAAATAATAAAATATACAAATTAAAAATAGGGCCACAAATATTAATAAATAGTTATAGTGTCTTACAAAATAAAAATAATTATAATAAATAAGCCCTCTAATTAGTGGGAACAGCTACACACTACTTATCCTATGCCTGCTACACACCTTATCCTTTTGCTCCCTCTTGCTGTCTTTCTTTATTCTTTATAGATAGAGATACAAGGAAGCACAGGACAGCATAGACTGGAATGGAGTGTGAGGTTACATGTGCAGGGATTGCTGTGTACCTACCTATAATTAGCATACAATAGCTCCCCATAAAAGACCTAGTCCTTCGGACTCTACATAGTCTATTAAAATTATTTTTATAAAAAAAATATGCTAAAGTAAGAGGGCAACAAAGAAATATTTGATAATTTAAAAATCTTCATTGAAAGTTATTAAATATTAATAAAATACTCATTCATTTATTTTTAAATAAATTTGGCCTCAGATTTTATTTAATTCTAATTATGAATAATAAATAATACCAATGATAAATAATAATTTAATATCTAATATATTAGATATATTAATAAATTTAATGGATGTATTAATAATAATATTACCTGTACTATTATCTGTAGCATTCATGACAATAATAGAAAGAAAACAATTAGCTGCTATGCAAAGAAGAGTTGGACCAAATACTGTAGGTTATTATGGTATTTTACAACCTTTTAGTGATGCTTTAAAATTAATTCTTAAAGAAACAGTTATACCTTCTCAATCTAATAAAGTTTTATTTTATTTAGCTCCAGTATCAACATTAATTTTTAGTTTATTAGGTTGGGGAATAATTCCTTTTGGAGAAGGATTAACAATTTCAGATTTTTCATTAGGAGTTTTATATAGTTTAGCTTTATCATCTTTAGGAGTATATGGTATATTATTTGCAGGATGGAGTGCTAATTCTAAATATGCTTTCTTAGGATCTTTAAGATCTACAGCAGCTATGATAAGTTATGAATTAATATTAAGTTCTGCAGTATTAATAATTATATTATTAACAGGATCATTTAATTTTACAACAATTATAGAAAGTCAACAAGCAGTATGGTTTATTTTACCTTTATTACCTGTATTTATTTTCTATTTCATTTCTATCTTAGCGGAAACTTCTAGAACTCCTTTCGATCTTCAAGAAGCGGAATCAGAATTAGTAGCTGGTTTCTTCACTGAACATTCAAGTGTACCATTTGTATTCTTCTTCTTAGCTGAATATAGTTCTATAGTATTATTTAGTACTATCACAGCTATTTTCTTCTTAGGTGGTTATAATTTCCCTGAATTATTTGTAAATGAATCTTATATTAATATAACATCTATAGTTTTAGGTCTTAAAACATGTATATTTTGTTTTATGTTCGTTTGGTTCAGAGCTACTTTACCTAGATTAAGATATGATGCTTTAATTGAATTATGTTGGTTAAATTTATTGCCAGTAGCTGTAGCATTCATTATATTAGTACCTAGTATATTAGTTGCCTTTGATATAGCACCTTACTAAAATTTTATCCCCATCCTTCAAATCTTTAGTTTAAAGGTAAAAACACTATGCTAGTGGCCTCCGGCCGTGCATAGAAATATCAATTCTGTTAGGATTTAAATTAATACGTGTTAAATGATAATAAACAAAAATTTTAATTATTCATATGACACAATATAATAGAGTATATGAAAGATGTCCGACATATATTTTAAATCCGCTTAGAGAATTATCCTGAATAACGGGTGAGTAAACATACACAAGATTTATTCAATATTTAACTTAGAGCTTTCTGTAGTCTCCGAGACAAGATGATAGTTATCAAATGTAATAACCTTAGTGGAATATTATGAAGTGCCTGTTTGAGATAGTTACAATAATTAAACAATTTAAAGAGAAAATGACTCAAGATGAAAAATCGAGGATATTAATTTTATAAATAAAAATGTTGAAAACTAAAAAATATTCACTAAATTCTAATACAATTCTTACTAACGAAGTGTTAAATGTGTACATCAACAATTTTTGGAATGAAATGTTTTCTCCTTTAATCAAATCTGAAGATAAACATTTATTATTATTATGTAAAGTTGAGTTTTCAGATTCAACTTTAGGATATAGAACTTTAGGTCAGTTAAGAAAAGTAAACTTTGAAGATAAAAAATTATTTGTTACTTAACTGAAAGATTAGGTCAATTAACTGATGCCTATACTACACATCCAATAAATAAAATAATATTTTCATATATGGTTAATAAAGGATTGGCAATAGATACTAGTTTACATAAATCTTTAACTGAAGTTAATATTCCAACTCATAGATTCAATAATATGCATTTACCAATATCAATGAATCCATCAGATTATGGAACAATTATCAGTAAAAGTGTAACAGAAACATTCATTAGATTTGTTACTTCTTTAGAAAATAGAGTATTTCAAATTGATATAAGTTTAGATGGAACAACAAATAATACTTCTATATTAGGTGGTTCAGATTTAAGAAGGGTTGACACAGTCCATGGTGAAGGTTTCAAAAGAGAAATAGGTAAATCAACAATCTATTTCGTGAATGGTGAGGGCCGGAGGCCTTAGTTTTAAGAAAACAACAACTTAATGCTAAACCATTCATTAAAACAAGCCTGGACCGCAAAGTTCAATCATTCTAAATCTAGCATTTAAAAAAATAATATTTCCCCAAGCTTAATAATTTAGGTTCCCTCTCTTATCCAATGAAGGATTAGTTAATAAAGATAATGGAATAATTAAACCTTTACTCCAATGTTTAAATATTTTTATAAAAACATAAAATGGGGGGCCGGAGGCCATAAATTAAAAAATAAAGACATTAAAAGAGATAATAACTATTACTATTTATAGTAAATACAATACAACAATATTCATTAATGATTATTGTTTAAATTTTAAGTAAGAATTTAATTTTGGTTCTGATTGAACGTTTTTCAGTAGTTTTGAGACATGCGAATCGTTGTTAACCTAAAAATTATTAAGGCTATTCTTAAGTTTATACTTATACTAAAGTATAAATCATTTAATAATCAATTTAATAATGGATAAAGTTAATAAGGTGTAAAGGTGAGGATAGTAAATAAGATACCCTAGAGTCCCCGTAAATAGGGGATAAATTTATTTAAAAAATAAGAAAATAAGTAAGCTATACTTATCAAAAAAGGAATAATTCTGCTTTAGGATTCTATTTATTTCGATTAGGTAGTTGGTGGGGTAAAGGCCTACCAAGCCGACGATCGATAGCCAAGCTTGACAGAGCAAATGGCCACATCGGGAATGAAATCTCCCAAGTAGTAGTTACTACCAGCAGTCGAGAATATTAGTCAATGCTCGCAAGAGTGAACTAGCTAACTGAAATCATACTTGTGTCAAGTGTGATAACGTAAGGGAAGATAATGACATTACCTTACTATTAGTGTTGTCCAAATCTGGTGCCAGAAGACTCGGTAAGGCCAGAGACGCAAACGTTAGTCGTCCTAATCAGGCGTAAAGGGTGTGTAGGCTGCTTTAAACTTTATTCTTTTTATTCCTTATTTGCAATGGCAATAGAGGAATAAATATAGACTAATTTTTTTATTTTATTTTTATAAAGTCTAATTAAAAAATTAAGAAATTAAAGAAAGAATTAATTAATAAAAGCTAGAATCAAATAGAGGATATATTAAATAATATTTAGAGGAGGGGTGATATCCTTAGATACTAAATGGAATATTAAGGGTGAAAGCTTTTTATCTACTAATGATTGACGCTGAGAAACGAAGGTGAGTATAGGAAATAGGATTAGATACCCAGATACCACTCTCTGTCAACGATGAATGGTGGTTGCTAGTTATAAAAATAATTGGTGGCTATGTTAACACGATAACCATTCCGCCATGTGAGTACGACTGCAAAGTTGAAAACAAAAAAATTAGTCGGTCTCGAAGCAAACGAAGTGAAGCATGTTATTTAATACGATAATCCGCGTATAACCTTACCAGTTCTTGTATAACAAGTTTTATTTTATTTAATTTAAAATACATTTGTTACAGGTGTTGCATGGCTGTCGTCAGTCCGTATTGTGAGAAGTGAGGTTAACTCCGCTAACGGACGAAATCCCTGTTGTTAATTTATACTTAACAATTTATGGTACTGATAGAGTATCATTTGGGGCTAAGACAAGTCGTTATGGCCCTTATGAACTGGGCTATAGACGTGCCACAAAAACTTTTACAAAGTGATGCAAAACCGTTCCTTTAAATTTAATATGACTATTTGCGAAAGTAAATAAGTATATTTTTATTTTTAAAATAGGGAAATAAGGTTGAGCTAATCATTAAAAAATTTTAATATTTAGTCAGATTGTCGTCTGCAATTCGGCGACATGAAGAAGGAATTTCGAGTAATCGTTGATTAGTAGGCGCAACGGTGAAGATTGCATTCGTGATGAACTAACTGTCTGTCGCTGGGAAGGAGCTTAACTTGGAGGAAACTGGAGCGAAATTAAAACTTTTATAAAGGTCTCTTAAAGTTCTTTATATCTACCCAGAACACCTTTGTTAAGATAATTAGCTTTAGTTAATTCATTTAAGTAACATCTCAAAAGTCATAGCAAGGTAGCCGTACTGGAAAGTGCTGCTGGAAAATAAATTATTTTATCCCCCATTTTATGGGGACTAGACTGTCAGTCTATAATAATTTAATTATTTTATATATTAAAGTATTAAGAAATATAAATTGAAAGGGGTTAGCTGAGTGGTTTAGCGATAAATTTACACTTTATAGACAGGGTTTCGATTACTCTACTCCTTAATTATTATTAATTTTAATTATATAGGCATATAATATTTATAAAGATTTTCCCAGCTTTACCTTAATTTATACCCACCCTAGCGTTCGCTACCTTTGTTAGAACCCAAAAAGCAGAGGGCTGGGCAAGGATGCAAGCGAGTGTGCCGAAATGGTAGCCGGGTGAATCTTAGGAATTCATGATTTTATCGTAAGAGTTCAAGTCTCTTTACTCGTAAAATAATTAAATTTATAACTAAAATTTTACATCTTTAGCTTCGAAATAATAAAAATTATACAAAAAATAAAGATATTAAAAATAAGATATCTAAAAGAGATGGATTGAAAATAAATAAAAAAAAATAAATTATTTAATCCAGAGTTACATTCTCTCTATGTTGAGTAGGCCTGTCCTAACAGAGGATAGCAAACACCTTAACATAAATAAGGGTGTGTCCCTATGTTTCACATGTGCATCCTGCAGTCCTACTAGGTTTATTATTAGTTGTAGGAAGCCTTTGTTAAACACTTCTTATTATAATACAAAATAAGAAGAGATAAGTACAAACAAAGTTTAAAAATCAAACTGTATTAAACAGAAAATAATTAAAATGTTACATAATACTAACACAAATTTAATAATTAATTCACCATTAGAACAATTCGAAGTAACTAGTTTACTAGGATTAAATGCTCCAATTTTTGGTTATTTAAATATAACTTTAACTAATTTAGGTTTCTATTCATTATTTGTATTATTTTTAATAATAGGAATTCATTATATGGGAAATAATGAAACAAAATTATTACCTAATAAATGGTCAATTGGATTAGAAAGTATCTTTGCAAGTGTAAATGCTATGGTAAGGGAACAATTAGGTAAAGAAATATATTTACCATTTATTTACTCTTTATTCTTCTTTATTTTAATAGCTAATTTAACTGGTAATGTTCCTTATTCTTATACAGTAACAACTTCTATTATTGTAACAATTGGTTTATCATTTACTATTCTTACTGGTGTAACTATTTTAGGTTTATATATTCATAAATTACATTTCTTCTCATTCTTTGTACCATCTGGTACACCATTAGCATTAGTACCTTTATTAGTTTTAATTGAAACTGTAAGTTATTTAGCTAGAGCATTCTCTTTAGGAATAAGATTATTTGCTAATATGGTTGCTGGTCACACATTACTTAAAATTTTATCTACTTTCTTATATCAAATGTTTAGTAGTAGTATAATTGTAGCTGTGTTAACTTTAATACCATTCTCTATCTTCTTAGCTTTAATTGGATTAGAATTAGCTGTTTCTTTAATTCAAAGTTATGTATTTACTTTATTAGTATGTTCATATATTAAAGATGCTATCGAATTACACTAATTTTTTAATTTATAATTTAATAAATTATTTTATCCCCCTGCCTGTTACAGGCATTTTTACCTTTAATTTCTTCAATTTATCATCCATATAAAAGTAGTAGTATTTACTATAATTATTGTATATTAAATAGTTAAAATAAATAGATAAATATAAATACCTTTTAAATTAGATACTATAATAACTGTATATTAATAGTTAAAATAAATAGATAATTATATTTATAATTTTAAGAAAAAATAATTATTATTATTACTGTGCAAGTAGTATAAGGTTAATTTAATAAATAAACAAATCAAATTTAAAAAAATAAAGCCTATAATTTAATGGTAGAATAATTTCTTGATGAGGAATCTGTAGAAGTTCAAGTCTTCTTAGGTTAAATTAATTTAATAAAATAGTTATAGTGTATTACAAAATAATAATTAAATAATAAAATTTATTATTATATATTAATAATATTAACATATAAGTTAATTAATAATTTAACTTCATAATAAAAATAAAAATTTAGCTCAATTTCATTATTTAAATTTTATATTTCATAACGTTAAAAATAATTAAGTGATTATACAATGTAATTTATTACATCTATAATTTTAATTAAAACAAAATAAAAAACAATTAAATTAATAAAAAATAAATTAAGTTTAGCACCATTAAATAAGATTATTAAGTCAATTATTATCTTATTATTTATATTAACTATTATAACATTTTCTTTATTTATATTTAATTCTAATATTAGAGGAGGAAATATTCCAATTTGGTTTAATAATATAAATTACAATTCAATATTAATTTTAATAGCAAAAATATGTTTTTGGTTTAGTATAGGAATTAAATTATATTTAAATATATCTGAAGGTCAATTAGGACTGTATTTAAAAAATCAAATTTATATTATAAATAAATTAACTTTTTTACAATTAACTTTAATATTCTTTATAATTTTCTATATAATATCATTATTAATAGATATTTTAATTATAAATATATATAAAGAATATAATTTTAATATTATTGTTGAATATATAAATGACTTATATATGGTTGAAAACCAAAATAATACTAGTTCTAATACTGATTCTAATACAAGTTCTAATACTGATGCTAAAACTAAAATTAATATTGCCAATAGTAGAGGTGATAGTATTATATTAGCAGCATCGTTGGCTGCTGGTACGCAACTAGCTAAGAATACTCCAAGTTTAGCTGGTAAAGCAGCTATATTAACTACCTCAACTGCTATAGGTTTAACCTCTATAGCTGGTAAAAATTTGATAAATAATCTTACTGAAAATGTAGGTAAAAGCAGTAATAAATATTTACCTATAAATCCTATTAATGATTTAGATTTATCAGAAATATTAGGTTTAACTGGAAATTCTGCTTTTGATTTATTTAAAATAATATATTATATGCAAACAATTCAATTATTTATATCATATTTCATTACATATAATTTTTTTATTTATATTGTAGATTTTACTAAAATATTTTCTATATTAAATAAAATGTTCCCTGGACCTCTTGGACAAAAATTTATTTTATATTTTAGTAAATACATTACTAAAATTAAAAAAGCAAGTTTAATCTTTTTAACTCTTTTTATTATATTGAATCTGATTTGTGCTTATGTTAATAGTAATAATGTAGAATTTTTTTATACTAATTTTGATTCAATTATAGAATATTATATAAAATTAAAAAAGAATTAAAGCTTAATTATCCCCTACCTAAACCTACAAATATTAGTATTTACCCTACCTGTGCTAACCAATCCTTGCATGCTTTAGCAATTAGCACTGCCTAGATTACCTAGGCCCTGTAAGTAAAATTAAATAAAAGAGAAGTTACAAAAATATAACTCTATAAGCAACCTATAATAAACAATCGACTAGTTTATTCTATACTATAATAAAATTTATAATAACATTTATTAAATGTAATTTATTATAATTTAATAATTAAGTATAAGCATAGGTGTATACAAATAAAATTTCAAATAATGAATAATATACAATTAAATAAATTTCAATATCATCCATTTCATTTAGTAGAAAATTCACCATGGCCAATCTTAGTAAGTTTCTCATTATTAAGTTTAACAACAGGAGCAGTGATGTACTTACAAGGATATCCTAATGGAGGATTATTATTAACTTTAGGATTAATTTTAACAGCCTCAGGAATGGGATTATGGTTTAGAGATGTAATAACAGAAGGAACATATGAAGGACACCATACAAAACAAGTACAAAAAGGATTAATAATTGGATTAGTTCTATTTATTATTAGTGAAGTATTTGCTTTCTTCAGTGTATTCTGGGCTTTCTTCCATTCTAGTTTATCACCAGCTATTGAAATAGGAGGAGTGTGGCCACCATTAGGAATAACACCTTTAGATCCATTTAGTATACCATTATTAAATACATTCTTATTATTATCATCTGGAGCTTTTGTGACTTATGGTCACCATGCTTTAATTGCTGGAGATAGAAAAGGTGCTATTTTTGGAACTCTAATTACTATAATCTTAGCTGTAATATTCACTGTATTACAATATATTGAATATTGTGAAGCAGGATTTACTATAGCTGATTCAGTATTTGGTACAGTATTCTTTGCATCAACAGGATTACATGGATTACATGTTATTGTTGGAACTATCTTTATTACTGTAGGTTTCATAAGAATATTAAATTATCATTTAACTGATACTCACCATATTGGACATGAATCTGGTATCTTATATTGGCACTTTGTGGATGTAGTTTGGTTATTCTTATTTATTGCAGTTTACTACTGGGGAGGTAACTAATTCATTCTCTTGCCTTATTCTAAAAAATCAAATTTTATATTTACATATATCCCTTAAAGGGTGGTAAAAGAAGGCTATAAAATTTCTTGTAAAAAAAATTACAATTATACATTGCAAATATAAATAAATATTTGTATCGGTCTAGAAAACTATTAATTATCAGTCTTGCATTGCAGCTTGATCTCCCCCATAAGTGGGGACTCTCAAGCAAAGGATCAAGGAAAAAAATAATTAAAAAATAAAAATCATAATATTCAATGTATCCTAAAGGATTAATACAAATACAAACCATGAATCTATCATTACTTTTATTTTTAGTAGGTATATTAGGATTTATATTAAATAGAAAAAATATAATTTTAATGATTATTGCGATAGAATTAATGTTATTATCTGTAACATTATTAATATTAATTTCTAGTTTTAATTTTGATGATGGAATAGGACAAACTTTTAGTATCTTTATAATTTCAATAGCAGGTGCTGAATCAGTAGTAGGTTTAAGTATTCTTGTAGCATATTATAGATTAAGAGGAAATATTTCATTAAGAACATAATGTATTTATCAATTTTAGTTTTACCTTTATTAGGTTCTTTTGTATCAGGATTTATGGGTAGAAAAATAGGTGTAACAGGAGCACATATTATTACTTGTACTTGCTTAATTTTATCATCAATTTTAGCTTCAATAGCTTTCTATGAAGTAGGTTTCTGTGGTTCACCAGTTTCTATAAATTTAACTAGTTGGATCGATTCAGAATTTATGTCTATTTCTTGGGAATTCCTCTTTGATCAATTAACTGTTTCTATGTTAATTCCAGTTTTATATATTTCATCTTTAATTCATATATTCTCTACAGATTATATGGCTGAAGATCCTCATAATCAAAGATTTTTCTCTTATTTATCATTATTCACTTTCTTTATGTTAGTATTAGTTTCAGGTGCTAATTTCTTTGTTATGTTTATTGGTTGGGAAGGTATTGGAGTAGTTTCTTATTTATTAATTAACTTCTGGTTCACAAGAATTCAAGCTAATAAAGCAGCAATATTAGCATTCACAATGAATAGAGTAGGTGATATGGGATTAAGTATAGGATTCTTTGCAATCTTTGCATTATTTGGATCATTAGATTTTTCTACAGTATTTAGTTTAGTACCTTTGATGAATGAAACTGGAATAACAATAATAGGTTTATTATTATTAATGGGAGCTATGGCTAAATCTGCTCAAATTCCTTTACATAGTTGGTTACCTGGAAGTATGGAGGGTTTAAAGGCGTTAAACATTATATTTTCATTATTTATATTTTATATTATTTATTCTCATAACTTATGGTCAAGCTTAATTTTATTGAGAGTATAACCTTGCCTGTGGTAGATATAAAATATTTATCTATTTTTCCTATTATTAATTCTATTCCTAATCCAATATTACATACTATTACTGGTAATATGTTAGGTGATGGTTCAATTAGTCTTTCTAAATTTAATAAAGGTGAAGGTATATATTCTATGACCATGGATGTTTATTCTTTAAATTATTTACAACATTTAAATGAGAATATTTATAGTCAATTTACTAATACAAAATTTTATCCATATCCGAATATTTTACTACCTCAACATAAAGGTAAATAAATAACTCAATATCATTTTAAAACTAATACACATCCTTTATTTACAGCTTTACACGGTATTTGGTATAAATGGGATAATGAGAAAAATAAATTCATAAAAATTGTTCCATTAAATATCTCTGAAATGTTTTCAGAAATATCATTAGCTTATTGGATAATGGATGATGGTTATTTTGATTCATATGGTAGAACTAAGACAGTTCTTCTTTGTACAGAATCATTTACTAGAGAAGAATGTTTAATTCTTCAATCATTATTAGAAAAGTTAAATATTAAATCTACTTTGAAAATAAGAGATAAAATTAACAATAGATATAGAATTAGAATATCTAAAACTAGTATGGATAGAATAATTTCCTTAGTAAAACCGTATATGCATAAAGATTTTTTATATAAATTAGGAATATAATTGTTATGGTATAGGGCCCTCGTTAAACTTCACTATATGCTGGAACACCCTAAAGCTTTAAGTACTCATCTAAATATAAATTAGATAGTGAAAATCTTAAAGATGTAACAATGGGCAATCAGCAGGAAACCAAAGTTCTATATATTAGTAGTCTTATCGGAGATTAGAAGAATAGTTTCTTTCTACTATTCAATTTAATTAAAAAGAAAGTAATAAATTAATACTTATGCCTTTGGCTAAGGAAAAGTATTTTTATAATTATCCCCATCCTCACTGCTCACTGCTCACTGCTCACTGCTCACTGCTCACTGCTCACTGCTCACTGCTCACTGCTCACTGCTCACTGCTCACTGCTCACTGCTCACTGCTAAAGCAAAGGGAAGGCGCTTCGCAGCCTAGTAAATGCTTACCATTAATTTGTTAAAACATTATAAATTTACCGGCTTGCTAGCCAGCCCAAAAAATAAAATAAATTAAAAAATATTAAATCGATGTTAAAGAGAAGTTATTAGATAATCATAAAACAATTATCGCCTGCAAGTTAGAGGAATAAAAAGAAAGTTTAATCTATATTTTATTTAATTTACAAATATTTTATAAATAAAAGATTATATAAAAGAAAGTATATCTATATTTTATTTAATTTACAAATATTTTATAAATAAAAGATTATATAAAATAAAGAATATCTATATTTAGTATAATGGTCGTACGACAAGCCTTAAACTTGTAAGTATAAGTTCGAATCTTATAAAAATTTCTTCCTTCTTAATATAAAAGGTTAGCTTTAATTAGCGGGCAAGTTAAAGTAGAGGGTGGGGACTTTAACAAGTAGAATGGATCTGAGAATAGCTGGGCCTATTTATCAAATCCAGAGTTACATCGTTGAATGTTAATAAATAACAAATAATATTAATATAATATAGGTGTGTCCTAATTTAATTTAGTAAGGCGCTTAGCGCAAAATTAAACTATCTTATTCTTATAAGAATGGATATCAACGAGTACAAACAAAGTTTTAAAATCAAACTGTATTAAACAGAAAACAATTCAAAATGCAAATGTTAAAAATATTTTTATTTTTTATAGCGGGTTCAGTTCTTGTATCAGGCATGTCTATTGATAATTTTTTTATAGCTGTATTTCACTCTATTAATTACATTAATGTAGATATAAATCTAGTATTACATAATCTAATGGAATTACTAGACTTAGGAACAGGAACAGGAATTCCTGCTAATGGCTATCATTTTACTAATCTAAATGAATTAATAGATATGATTAGTCAAGCTAATTATATTTATGAACTTGGTTTTACTCGTGTAAATGGAGTGTTAGTATATGCTATTAAAATTGGTCTTAATATCTACTATGTTGAACCAGGTGTATATCATTCTTTAATTTATACTATTTCCCATTTTCTATTAAATTAGGTTTGAATCCTATAACAGATTAGTAAGGTCCAGCTCCTAATGGGTGTAATAGCGAAAGTGCTCTGCTTAAGCCAGCCATCGCTAGGGTGGGATGGAGCTAATGTAACCGCCCGATTATTCATTTTGTTTTAAGTTTTTGTTTATGAGAATAATCAAGGGATTAAACAAAAAAATCTATCTTATTAAAAAGTATACAATTACTATAAATAATTAAAAATAATGTTAAGCTTTAGCACAAACAATGATTTATTCAACAATGATTTACTATTTGTAGCTGGTTCAGTTATATTTATAGCTGGAGGAGTTATATTAACTTATTCTTTTTATAAATTTCCAACTATTAATAAAAGTGAATCATTAGTTAACACTTTACCTAAATTGGATTCAGATCTTCAACTTGATAAATTACCTAGCCATAGTTATACGGAAGCAGCTGTACAAACTGCTAATATTAATTTAGAAGCAAGCGTACAAACAAGGGCGGGAGGCCAAAATCATTATGTAAATACTGGAATGCAAACATCAGCTAGAATGTGGTTATAATCAATTAGAAATTGGATAACTGAAATATTAAGTTCTCCTCAAGTTTCTGAAGATGGCCAATATGTTGATGTAGGTGTACAAACTAATACTATATCTACCTATCAAACCGTTAAAAATTGGTTTTTAGAAGTATGTAGTATTAGAAGTTCAGAATTAACAGATTTAGGTGAAAGAAAAGTTAATAAATGGATGGATAAATTAGATTCTGCTCAATCAGTAGATCTTCATGATTCAGACTTCAGTTTAACAAGTGACATATCTAATTCTACTTTACAACATTTAGTTGATCCAAATGATAGTGTATCTCAAATAAGTGAAGTTGTATCTGAAACTAGTTTACAAAATGTAGAATCAGTAACTAATAGAGTTTATGATATAACAGATCCTACAGTTTTAGCAAATTATATTTAAGATCCATCAGTATATTCATATTTTGATATAGTTGATAATACTTACTATATAATAGCTGATACTCTATTAACTGCAGATCCTTCTATTGTTAACTTTATATGTAGTGTTAATTAATGATTTCCTACCTTCCACTTTATATACTATCATTAACTAGATATTATATAAATTATTATCCCCACTCCTAATTAAATCAATTACTGATTAAGGCCTACCCCCTGCTAAAGCACCGCACACCTAGCTATTTGCTTCGCTATCCTCTGGTGGCTACCCTCGACCTTTATTTTCTTGCCTGGCTACGCCACCCCTGCTAAAGCACCGGGCAAGGCAAGGCTTCGCTATTTATTTTTTACGATTTACTCCGATTTAAAAACCATCAATTTTTGTATTTCAAGATTTTCATTTTATAGTGATAATAATCGACTTAGATGGTAAAATTTTAGTTTCAATAATTCAAGATTTTCAAATAATAATTATATAATGGTGATAACTGCACACCCTTATACTATCTTTCTAACTATGGGCCTGCGCAGCTGGCCATAAATTAACCCCGTTATTGAATCTTTAGTTTAATGGTAAAACGTAATACTCTTCATATTAGTAATGTAGGTTAAAGTCCTATAGGATTATATATTAAATATATATAAAGTAAATGTAGTTTGGTTATTTATGCTCCTGCTCCGCACACTTAAAGGTGAGGGAGTCTATCACGGATTTATGCCATGTTAATTAATGATTTAATTAACTATAAAAGAGTAGGTTTATTTTATTAGTATAATGGTCGTATGACAAGTCCAATTTAACACACTTGTAGGTATAAGTTCGAATCTTATAAAAAGTTTCTCCTTCAATTAAATAACGAAAAAAATACTATCCTCCTCACTATGTGTTACAATATGTGTTAGGTAGGTGCGAGAGGTGGGCTAGCCACCCGTTAATATCTCTCCTCCTTCCACTAATCTCCGATAAGACCCACACAATTTATACATAGAACAAGTAGGATCCTCAGAGACTACACGTGAAGCTCATAAATCAAAATATGAAGATGATATAGTCCGATCAGTAAAGAAATTTACTGCTAACAAAAATGCCTACACCAGTATCAGCTTTAATTCATGCAGCTACATTAGTAACAGCAGGATTATATTTATTAGTAAGATCATCTCCTTTATTAGAATATAGTTCCACTGCTTTATTAGTTATTACTTTAGTTGGTGCTTCTACTGCTTTCTTTGCAGCTACTTGTGGTTTAGTTCAAAATGATTTAAAAAGAATTATTGCTTTTTCAACAATAAGTCAATTAGGATATATGGTAATGGCAGTAGGAATCAGTCAATATAATGTAGCATTAATGCATGTAATAAATCATGCCTTCTTTAAAGCATTATTATTCTTAGGAGCTGGAGCAGTAATACATAGTTTTTCAGATCAACAAGATGTAAGAAGATTAGGAGGATTAATAAATTTCTTAC
>Ga0307515_10001247_pt1 | contig 58055 bp, 46 predicted proteins | sample 17_EM_MG_FD_194513 | JGI IMG/M metagenome (GOLD analysis project Ga0307515, IMG submission 194513) | Populus trichocarpa ectomycorrhiza microbial communities from riparian zone in the Pacific Northwest, United States - 17_EM | ecosystem: Host-associated > Plants > Roots > Unclassified | place...
CAACTGCAAAAATAAGAACATTATATAAATCTACAGATGGACCCGCTGGGCGACCCGCTGACAACCCGCCCAATCCAGACGGGTTGGGAGATTTGCATCGAACCGTACCCGAATTGACAGTTCGGGTTAGTTGACAACCCGGACCGCCAATTTGGCAACGGTTCGGTTCTGACCCGGACCCGGACCCGAAGTGACGGTCCGGAACCGTTGCTAACACTACCGAAAACCCGCGAATTTCGCTTGAAATTTGTCCTCATTTCACAACCACTCAACGAATATCACTCGGATCACAAATCTCGATGCTGGAGGTGAAAGAGCATGTAAAACTGCACAATCTGCGTATTCATCATGTCATGATACAATCAGAACTCAGATGGTTAATTAGAGCCAAAGTTGTGGGAACAGTTGGATGGATCCAGGGTCCGACGTCAACCCGGCCAAAACACTGCGGGTTTATGTCAGGTGCGGGTAACAAACCCACCAAGACAAAGTGCAGCGGGTTGGTTGGTGGTTCGTGACCCGGACCAGGGCCGTCGGTTCGGTTCTAACCCGGACAGAAGCCGGGTAACTCGGAACGGCTGCTAACCCAATCCAAGGCCAGGCGTATGTTGGACTCTTCCAGCTGTACCCAACCTCCTTGCCTTGCCATAGTAGCAGACATTTTGAAAACCTACAAGAAATGAGTTGCTGCTTGTAAGAATGAGATTTGGTGATTACCTCAACCATATACATTTCCATCGCCACCGCTAACCTGATCTCAGCCTGGGTTATCCACTCACGGGGAAGCATATGAGGTAATTCTTTCCCAAATATCCCAGAGCTAACAACATTGTGATGTTTGTTTTCACTGACTGTGCGGACAAATGCCTACATTGACCATCAAGGTCTGCTGTTACGGGCCGTGCTAAATGGGCCGCGTAGCTCTCTATGTACACCCGCTGTACGTTCACAGTGAATTGACGGCCAATTACCACAATATGGATACACGTACATCTAGCTCCATGCTGCTTTGTAATTGTGTTGCTTCCAGTATTACGGATGATTATTAAATGTGAATCCTGGGTCATATTGCTAGTGGCGGCATTGGCAGCATCTCGGTGGACCAACTGGAATCTGTGTTCTTGCTGTGTGCCAATATGTGACGTATTTAATGTAGCACCCGCCAATCAGCTTCAGTTGGATCCGCTCTCCCCTGGCTGGGGTGGTTGTGTATCCATCATATCCTTGTGTGAAATGGGAGAGGAAGCTGGTAACAAAAAGAAGTGGGAAGTCCTGAGGACTATATAGTTAGCTTCATGTCAGAATGGAATAAGTAGCAGCTATGATGTTACTTATACTCAAGATGAATCCTGGTGCAAATGGCCGCAAGTTGCAGGGGTTTTCCACTACCCCATGATGTGCAATAAGTAGGTCCGATGTTGTTGGTTTGAAAACAGGGATACATTGTGGTGTATGACAGCCGAAATCGCATGATTTCAAGACATAAATGGGACATTGAACAAGGGAAAGGACGTCTGCTGATGTTTGTCTCAAAGAATCTCTGAGATATTACAGGAAACTGATGCTAGCAATCAAGTCAAGTTGTACAGTCAGCTTAACTATTCCCATTTTATTGACTGTTAAAGGGAGATTTTGCTTTGTTCAAGATGAGTAAACCTACCAACCTTGACATAAAAGACGCAGCTTGCCTCCGTATTGTCCATATCTTGCAACATCCAACATGTTGCCCAACACCATCAGCAAAGTGAAAATTGGTCCGGAAGCCATACGCAAACCTCCCAGGGACTGCGGTAGCCCTCGCCAGTGCTTCTCAGTACTTCCAGATGCTCCCAGCCCCCCCTGGAGCATTGGAAAGTGCTCTCAGACTTTGCAAGAGCATTCTCACGTGCTCCTGAAAGCAGCTGCAGAGATAGACGTGCATTCAGGATACTACGAGATTTGACTATCAGGATAGTATAATTTTGGAGCCGCTGAGAGCTTTGCGCTGGTCTGCGGGAGACTTCGAAAGCAGCAGAAACCTCGGCACACGCTCCGCGGGGAACTTGGGGCCGTATTATCTACGTCTCTGTGTATATATACATACGGAGATACAGGGATAAAGGAGATGCACTCAGCGACAGGCAGTATGTATTTGGGAGACGCCGGGGTAGTTAGACATCATCTTATTATATGAAACACACACTCTATCTTTCGCAGCTCTTGGTCTCAGGCACTGTTGCCGAGCTTCTTGGATCCACCCAATGTGTGGGGTTCATCATGGCCGGGGATCCCTGCATATCCTCTAACCCTCGTCCTATGGTCCTCGAGCTAGAACCGCTCTTGCTCATGAATTCCCTTCGGATACCGTGCAAGGTGCGGCAGAGTGTTGATGATGGGCTGTCTGCCTTCCAGCTCCACCGTTTCACCCAACAGTGATTGAGCAAACATAGAGAAGCACTCCGAGGTCATAATCGAGCGAGTTTGGAGATACACTTGGAGGCTCAACTCAAGGGAGTCTGGTGATGCACTCATAGACCGTGTTCAAGCAAGTTTGGACATGAACATGGAGGCTGTGATCAAGAGAGTGTGTAGATGCACTTGGAGGCCATGATCGTGCGAACTTGGAGGCTGTGATCGAGCCAGTTTGGAGATAAACTTGGAGGCAGTAATGGAGCGCACTTGGAGGCCGTAATTGTGCGAGTTCAGAGATACTCTTGGAGGCTGTGATCGAGCGAGTGTGAACATCCTCCTCGAGGCCATGATCATGTCAGAGTGGAGGGGAACTAGAAGACGGTCGACCTGGCGGCGGAAGTTCAGGTTGGAGGCGCCACGGGAGGTGAGAATGTATTCAGTGGTGACCTCATAACTTTGCGAATGTAGAGAATTGAGTACAACATGGTCTACCGAGAGATGAGAGACTGGCTGGGAGCGGGAGACAGTCGATCTTCGGATGATGCAGTACTCAGTGTATACTGTACTCAGTGTGAACTCTTGATCATGGCATGGAGAGATACAGAGGGATGACTTAACATTGTGTTCTTAGGTGAGGGTAGAATTGATGACAGTAATGAGAGAGATGAGAGCGTATAGGAGAAATCATCGTAACGAAATGGGACTTGAGAGAATGTATTGTGCGAGTCAATTTACCATCCCGAAGAGGGCAGGTACGGGTAGCGATCTGAGGTGTAATTACCCCGATACAAGGTCTTCATGACCTAATCAGACAAGCGTTACCCCTGATTTCGCATATGCGCTTGTAATCCTCCACATCATTCTCATCTCCATCCCCATCACTCTCTTTCTCGTCCACAACTCTACGAACATCACAGAACGCAAAGTTAATTCATCCCTCTCCATCTCTGCATGTCATGATCATGATTTGACACCGAGTACAGCATCCGCCGAGTACAGCATCCACTGAGTACAGCATCCAGCCAAGATTGGTTGTCTTCCCTTCATTATCATGATCAGAAGTTGACCGCTGAATGTAGCTGCAGCTTCCGGCGTGCATCCCTACACAATCGACCGCCATCAGTCAGCTCTCCATGGGCGCTCAATAGTAAAGTCACCTTGTCACGATCCCATGGTCACGAGTTAACTAACTGTCGAATAGAGTCTCCGCACCCGGCGCACCATCCATGGACTGCCTCCCAGTTCAGGTCCAAACTCACTCGATCATGGGCTCCCAACACGCTCGATCACGGTCTCCCAGTGAATGTTCCAACCCGCACTATTACAGCCTCAAAGTTCCCACGATCATGGCCTCCGAGTTCATATCTCCATACACGCTCGATCACGGCCTCCAACTGAACCTCCAACTTTGCACGATTTCAGCCTCCACGTTCGCACGATCATGGCCTTCAAGTGCATGTTGACCCTCGCTTGATCACAGCATCCTATTGCATCTCCAAACTCGCATGAACATAGCCTCCAAGTGCATCTCCAAACTCGTTCAATCACGGCCTCAGAGTGTATCTCGGAGTTCTCTTGGTTTTCATTATCAGGCGCACCTCGAATTGCTCTCAAACATCGCCTGCAGCCAGTCCAGATATACCGTGTGTTAATGGGTAGCTATCTAGATACATAGATACACAGATGAGAATACAAACTGAACACATAAGTTTGAAATATCGTTGAACAATAAGTAGTAGCTATGATTTCAAGGCGCACCAGCAGCGTTCGCAAAGATGATAATGATTTTCCCAGACTGCTGTACTATGATTCGAGGTGCTCAGAGACTTGTCAATGGCACTCCCAGGTTTGTTTCTGGCACTCCCTTGTTTATCCCTGGTGCTCCCAGGAGCTCCCAGGCTTGTCATCGGCGCTCCCAGTGACTCTGAAGGCTGGCAGGAATACCCTCCTAGGGTCTGATACTCTCCTGAATTTGACGCATCTAAGTTTACACTCCACATCCTCTCAGACACTTCTGGAGTCTTCCAGCAACTAAAATACATTGTGCTGATGAACAAAGCAAAAGCAAACAACAATGGTCAATGCTACGAAAAAGAACTTTTCTTCACCTCCAGCGGGCTTATGTGGCAAATCAACAATGGAGACCACCTAACGATGTCATCAAGCAAATGAAGGCAAGCCCGGATCAGAAGCAGACAGAGTGCGAGCGCTTGGGGCATTGTGCGGCTTCTAATCGTGGAAGAAGCTTGCAACCGAGAAATGACGTGAAACGCACTTCTGTAGCAATGAAGAGAAAGGAAAATGGATCAACGATTATATTGTGAGTGTGACCGCAGGGGCAATTAACGGAGTTGAATATGCAGAAACAGCGGTTCAGCAAGTGCAGGATGATACAAGGAAAGCTGAAAACGTTGGATTGACTAAGAGAGAGCCCAAAATGACTTTTCAGAAGATAATGGTTGATGTCGCAAACAGTCGCAGTGATCTTGCGAGTTCCGACAATAGGGAAAATGGGGAAGATGAAGACCATGAAGAGACAGAGCAGGCCCCACTGAACAATGATGACGAACCCGGCTGTGTGATGGGCACAATCACCAAAATGGTGCAGCAGCGCATGGAGAGGTTTCAGCAGAAGCAGATGAAGCTTGACGAATTGACACTGCCAGGATGGGAGGACAAAGCGAATTACTTCCGTGAAAGAGATAAGGAGTACAGCAAATCCGAATTGAGCATTCCCACAGCCGTTCAACCGCAAACCAATCAAGATGCAGCGGCACCTGCACCGACAAGGTTTGGAGACCTTCTGGAGTGACTTGACATAGTAGCCGGACGATCGCAAATGCCGCAACATTAGCAAAATGTAAATCGGTCCGGAAGCCACAAGCAAACCTCCCAGACACTCCGGTAGACCTCACCGGTGCTCCCAAGTGATTCCAGATGCTCCGAGGCCCCCCTGGAGCTAAGCAAAGTGCTCTCAGACTCTGCAAGAGCATTCTCAGGTGCTCCTGAAAGCACCTGCAGTTATGGCGGTGCATTCAAGATGCAATGAGATTTGACTGATTCGATAGTCATATGTCGGAGCAGCTGACACTTCGACGGCAGCTTGAGACATCTGTGCAGCTCTCCGGGAGACTTTGTGCCGTATTCTCACAGCAGTGGTTCGAAGGGTTCCATAACCACAAGGCATTTCGTGTATCAGATTCGTCTTTGTTGGGTTCTCAACATTCGCTACATCATAATATGGCACGTATTCTCTATCTAAGTTTCTCTCTATAGATACATCCAGCCGATCTGGCAACAGACGGTACTAGACCGTAATTACAGGGGCACCTGGAGACCCTGATTCAGGTAACTTAGAGATGCACTTGGAGGCCGTGATCGTGTGAACTGGGAGATTTACTTGGAGGCCGCGATTGAGGGAGTCTGGAGATGCATATGGAGGTCGAGATAGAGTAACTCAGAGATGCGCTTGGAGGCTGTGATAGAGCTAGTTTCGAGATGCACTTGGAGGCCGTGATTGAGCCAGTTTGGAGTTGCACTTGGATGCTGAGATCGTGCAACTCGGCGATGCACTTGGAGGTTGTGCTTGAGCGAGTTCGGAGATGAATTGAGAGGCTGACATAGAGCAACTGAGAGATGCACTTGGAGGCCAAGATCGAGCGAGGTTTAAGATGCATAGGGAGGCCGAGATCGATTAACTCAGAGATGCGCTTGGAGACAGTGATAGAGCAAGTTGGGTGATGGACTTGGAGGCTGTGATCGAGCTAGTTTGGTGATGCACTTGGATGCCAAGATCGTGTAACTCAGCGATGCACTGGGAGATTGTGATTGAGCGAGTTTGGAGATGAATTTGGAGGCCAAGATCGAGTCACTCAGAGATGCAGTGGGAGGCCATAATCGAGCGAGTTTGTAGATGCATCTGGAAGATGGGAACGAAGAAATCAGAGATGCACTTGTAGGCCGCGATCGAGGGAGGTTAGAGATGCACTTGGAGCCCATGATCGATTGGGATTGGAGGAGTACTTGGGGGCAGTTGATTGGGAGGCGGTAGACCGTGAGGGAGGTGCGACGTCAGTTGAGACTCTATTGATTGGTTTACTTGTAATCGTAGAAATGTAGCGAGTTGAGTACAATCAGTTCCGCCGATAAGATCGCTGTCTGGGAGCGGGAGACAATCGAATTTGGGACTATGCAGTACTGGTTGTATGCAGTACTCAGTGTATGCTGTTCCCGGCGTTAACTCATGATCATTCCATGGAGAGCTGGATTGGGATGACTTAACTGCGTGTTCTGAGGCGATGGGAGAGAAAGAGAGAGATGAGAGGAGATGGGGGAAATCATCATGAGAGACTGGGACTTAAGAGAATTTCGTGGGCGAGTCAATTCACGATTCCAGATACGGCCGGAACATCTCCCGATCCGACGGGTAAAATCACCTATAAAACTCCTTCTACACTCAATGAGGCAAGTCATACCCCTGACCACTCATATCCGCTCGTATCCTCCATATCGTGCCCATCTTCATCCCCCATCTCTCATTCTCTACCATCATCGCAGAACACAAAGTTAAATCATCCTTCTCTATCTCTCCATGCCATCATCATGAGTTAACACTGAGTACAGCATAAACTGAGTACAGCATAGAGTGAGTATACCATACACCGAGTACAGCATCGACCCGAGATTGTCTGTCTTCACTTCATTCTCACGATTACGAGTTGACCCTTGAATGTGGCTTCAGCTTGCGTCATGCCTCCCTATCCAATTGATCGCCACCAGCCAGCTCTCCATGAGAGCTCAAAGGCAAACTCACCTCATCAGATTCCCACGGTTGCGACTTAACTAACTGATCAATGAAGTCTCAGCACCCAGCGTGCCTCCTATCGACCGCTTCCAATTACTTCTCCAATCTTGGTTGATCTTGGGCTGCAAGTGGATCTCCAAACTCGCTCGATCACAGACTCCAGGTGCATCTCTGAGTTCAACTTGATCTCGGCCGCCGGGTGCATCTCTGGGTTACTCGATCTCGGCCTCCAAATGCATCTCCAAACTCGCTCGATCGCAGCCTCCAAGTGCATCTCTGAGTTCAACTGCATCTCGGCCTCCAAGTGCATCTCTGAGTAACTCGACCTCGGCCACCATATGCATCTCCACACCCGCTCGGTCACGGCCTCCAAATGCATCTCCAAACTCTCTCTATCATTGCCTCCAAGTGCATCTCTGAGTGACTCAATCGCGGCCTCCAAGTGCATGTCCAAATTTGCTCAATGCCGGCTTCCAAGTGCATCTCGGAGTTCACTCGATCACGGCTTCTCAGTGCTTCTCCAAACTCGCTCGATCTCGGCCTCCAAGTGCATCTCCAAACTCCCTCGATGACAGCCTCCAAGTTCATCTCTGAGTTCACTCGATCTCGGCATCCTAGTGCTTGTCCAAACTTGCTCGATCACGACCTCCAAGTGTATCTCCGAGTTCACTCGATCGTCATCTTCAGGCGCACCTTGTGCTGCTCTCAAGAACGGTCTGCTGCCAGTCCAGATATACCGTGTGTAGATGGGTAACTATATAGATACATAGCTGAGAATACAAACTGAATACATGAGTTTTACATATCGTTGAACGATAATTAGTAGCTATGATTTCCTGGCGCACTAGCAGTGTTCCCAAGGAAGATGTTGTTTCTCCCAGACTGCTCTACAGTAATTTGAGGTGCTCCCAGGCTTGTCGCCAGTGCTCCCAGGCTTATCATTGGCGCTCCCAGGTGCTCTCAGGCTTTCCGTCGGCGCTCCCAGTGTTGTGGCCAGCGCTCCCTGGTGCTCCCAGGTGCACCTGAAGGTCACTGCGTCGGTCCAGTCGACTCTGGGATTTCACCACCCTATGATTCTGGTCCGACAACTCTCAGACACTCCCACAGGCTCCCAGTGACATAATTACATCTTACTGATGAAGGGACTTCTCGACCAGGAAGTAGTCATATGTCGCTAGGTTCAGGGAAGCGGCAGTTGAATACGAGTATACCTGGCAGAGCGCCAGCCCCGATGTCTGATTCATCACTAATTCAGAATGCGAATCCTGTTGAACTCGGGAGCTTTTACCACTTCATATGACTCTCTGACAAATCACCATATCGACATCAGATCCGGATGAAGTCATGGTGACGGCTACTACATCTGCGGAAGGATATAGAGGCAAATTGGAATGGCTGATGTCATATCTGGGTTAAAATGAATTGTTGTTCCAATTTCGCTACATGTCAGCCTTTACTTGATTTCATTGACCAAAATGTGAGACATGATGATTTGTCAGCGCATGTGCAAAGGTCAAATGCAACATCCGAAAGTTCAACAATCAGACTCAGGCTGTAAGATGGCCAACACGTTCAATTTCTGTTTGCAGGTTACTGTTCAGTGCAAAAGCAATTGCTAAATTACTGACGAAATACTCGATCAAAATTTAAGTTAGTAATGCCATACGAGTCATGGGAGTAGCAGTCCGTGCTCACCTCAAATCTGTCTGAATGATGACTGTTATGCTGCATTCATCCAAGCATCCAACTGCATAACTCTCCACACCGACCTGGTGCACATGGTTGAGATATGAGAAATTGCTCTCTGGTACATCACGGAAATCGAGGAGAAGAAGCAGGATGAGGAAAGGTCACGAAGTAGAGCTATATTTACCAATAACAAGTAAAACACTCGACATGCCATAGATTGCCGGCCGTAGGCGCAGGAATGCAATAGGGCGACGTCATATCTCCCTCAGATAACGTGCATAGAGGTCGATCACAGATTGAGAGGTAACACAGCCCTTGGATGCAAATGATATTACTCAGAAACACAATATTGGATATCAATGATGTGTATACAATTGGTTGCATACAATTACTGAGTGAACGAAAGCTGTTTCGATTTGATTCATGTTAGCATCAACAAAGTGTCCACGATTTTCAGTCTTACACTCTTGGTAATCACAGGGCTGCATTCTCACATTTCTAATGTATTGATGGGCGATATGGCGAAAATGCAAACGACACGCTCATTGCCCAATCCTCAAAATAAAAGTCAATGGATCATCAACGTTTTTGGCCTTACATCTTGGAAAATCCAAATTGTTGAGCGGCAGCATCAACTCACAATCGAACTATCAGTCGCCTTCCAAGGGAAAAATGGTCGAGGAAACATTGCGACTATGTGCTACAAATGAGTGTCAACAAAGGGTCAAAGACTTTTGGCCTTGCACCTTGGACAGTACAAGGACTTTGCGGCAACATCTACCCATGATGAAATGATTGGCCGCTTTTCTATGCAACAATGGTTGCGACAACATCGCTGCAATGTGGTAAATATGAGCGTCAATGGAGGGTCAACGATTTTAGGCCTTGCATCTTGGATACACAAAGGGCTTTTCGATGACATGAATCCATAATTCAGCTATTGCCCGCCATTGTAGGCAATAATGCTATCGACGACATCGTAACTATGCCCTAACAATGAGCGTCAACGGAGCGTCAACAATTTCAAGCCTTGCATTATCGAAAATCAAGGGGCTGTGTATCAACATTTTTCCATAATTGAACTATCGGCCGCCTTTGAAGGCAAGAATTCTTGTGGCAACATCTTAGCTATGTACTAAAATGAGCATCAACGGAGAGTAAACCATTTTTTATTTTACTTTTTCGATAATATAATAGCAATTGAACCCAGCTAACCCCGAATGGTCCTATCGGCAGTCTATGATGCCAAAAATAGTAGTGACGATATCGTGTCCTCTCCCTACATTTGAGCGCCCAAGGCGCATCACCAATTTTTGTGGAGGCTCACTAAGCGACTCTGCAATGAAGTGCATTGCACTGTTCCTAACTTGAATTTCATGCAGTCTGTTATTTCAATATGTCCTTGTATACAACCTCACAAATATGCATGCAATGTCTCACAGATCTGATTTTTTTGCCTGTAACAATAGAGTATATATTTAGGAACCCGCATTCTGCTTTACTATAATGTTGATTTCGGCAGTTGCTCAATTCGGATTACCAAGCTTTCATATTCCTACCACCATGTCAGATTCACACTCTTCCGATACCTCAACGCGGGAGGTTATGATCCATTCCGAAAATGAACTTGTCTTTATTTATGATTTAAGCGACCTTACTTTACAAATCGTCTTCCACGCATGGTGGGCTTCAATGAATGTATGCTCGAAACGTGCTATTACTTGGAATGATTCTAGACATGCGTCCTCATGGCCATAGTATGTTCACTGCGGAATTGAGGAGATTGGTAGCGCCGTAATCATATGTAGCGTTTGTCATCAAGTTCTACGCCATCCATCAGAACATCGGACCGCCTCAATGGGGAAACACTTATTTGCAAAGCTCACATCGAAAAGTGGAACAAATCAACAGAGTCAGAATGTACTGAATTGAGTTGATCCATTGTCGATGAAAGCACTTTGGCCATTCTGAAGAGCCAAGGAAGTCCAGGAATTACAATAGTATGTTCCCAGAGAAAATTCATATTTGACATCCAGGTTAATCCATATTGACTGAAATGACAGACGAATCGCTCCACACTGGTTGCTAAGGACTTTGAAACTTCCGAATTTCACCGAGACTCATGGAATCGCTACCTCACATTCTGATTTGTGTCGGGACATATTCCATGGAATAGGGTACCAAATCTCGCAATACGACGGTCATATTATGCATTATTATGTGTCCGAGTGATGCCCTCCACCACGACCCTTAGCAACATTCGCCGGAGGAATATGCACTGCCCATGAATGCAATTAAGAAGTAATTGCCATCATGAAATATATTCAGTTTAGCATTGGACGGATGGACATCAACCAACAAACTCGCCATCAAATCGGTCATTATTTACTATATTGATCAAAATTTGGCATTGCGTGCAGTGAACTCGCTTTCGCTGAGGTAGATCATCTATTCTTTACCAGTTTTGAAAGACAATCATTGATGATAGGTCAAGGGCCACCATAGTGGAGGAAGGCAGGCGGTACATTTGTAGGACGTACTTGTTTGTTTTGAGCTTTCCAATGGCCGTTTGCTAGGCATTATGACTGATACTGTGTCCTCGAATTACTCGATGGCTCGCAAGCTGCAATTAACACTTGAGGCCTCCGGAATCGAGTGGCCTGCATTGAGGAACCACATACCTTGCATGCCACACGTTATACAGCCAGCTTTAGGTGTATTCATGAGCAGTCTGGGTGTAAATGCCCGCACCAAGTCTAGGGAAGCCCAAGAGTGCGATCACTAATTTGGAGAGAATGAACATTGGCAAAAACAAAATTTGCTCCATTAAACTTAATCAGCTTAGTGTAGCCACAAATCCCAAGAAGTGACGTTGAGGTTCCCCTGACGTATGGCGTTGCTCGAATGCATCTGAGTGTCCATCGAGTAGTTGGAATGGTTTCATCATCCTCAGAAACCTCACCCCAGACGGTGGAAATTGTTCATTTCAACGCGTATTTCACTCGTTCTAGGTCACAAATTCCCAATTGCAATTTCTGAACAACAGATTACTTGTATACAAGTTCACATCATACTGAAATCTATCTCTGAAACTAAAATCTAGGGTCCCACACAAACACCTACGAGGCTGCAATCTCAGGAGAGCAGCACTGGAGGGTGATGTGGTGAAACAGCGCAGCTAGAAGGCAGAAAGCTCATCATCATCACTCCGCTTCACCTCTGGGGGCATTCAAAAGGAATTCATGAAGAGGAGCGTCTCTGGCTTGAGGAGCATAAGTGGGTGAGATGGTATGATACCACCTGGCGATGAGGGTCCACACCATTGCGTGGATGTACGAAATCTTGCGCAGACCAAGTGAGAGCAAAAGCACACAAGGATAGATTGTCTAATTAGTTCTATGAAGAGGAGATAGAGGAGTAGAGCAGCGAATCGAGAGCCAATAATGGATGTTCCCCAGCGTCCTTGTCTAGTCTTGATGTACTCGATGAGACGAATTGACTGAGCCTACCAGCATGTCAATCAGAGTTGATCAGCAAAAGTTCGAAACAGGTCAGACCTGGAGGGGAAAGCAGAGGGGGAGGAGTTGAGCAGCAAATAGTGAGCCAATAATGGACGTACCCCGGTGTCCATGCACTGCAATTATGTACATGACGAGTCAAGTTAATTGAACCTAGCACAGAGTCATCCAGACTTGATCTGCAAAAGATTGAAGGGGGTCAGCCCTGCAGGAGGAGGACGAGTAGGAGGACGAGGAGATGCAGGAGAAGAGCACCGAATTGAGAGTCAATAATGGACGTACCCCATCGTCCTTGCATGGTCTTGACGTACTTGATGAGACAAGTCGATTGAGCATACCAGCCACTTAATCAGAGCTGATCTGCACAAGTTCGAAATGGGTCAGACCTGGATGAGCAAGATGAGGAGGAGCAGGAAGAGAAGGAGCAGGAAGAGGAGTAGCAGGAACAGGAGGAGCAGGAGGAACAGCGAATCGAAAGTCGGTGATGGATGTACCCCAGCATCCTTGCACCGGCTCAATGTACTCGACGAGCTGAACCGACTGAGCCTACCAGCGAGTCAATCGGAGTTGATCTGCAAAAGATCCAAGGGGGTCAGTCCTGCAGGAGGAGAAGAAGGTGGAGGAGGAAGAGGAGGAGGAGGAGGAGGAGTGGAGCAGCGAATTGAGAGTCAATAATGGATGTACCCCAGCGTCCTTGCAAGGTCGTAATGTACTCGACTAGACATATCGATTGAACGGACCAGCTAGCCAATCAGAGCTCATCTGCAAAAGTTCGAAACGGGTAAGACCTGCAGGAGCAGGAAGAGGAGGTGCAGGAAGAACAGCAAATCCAAAGTCAATGATGGACGTACCCCAGTGTCCTTGCAGCAGCTCGATGCACTCGACAAGCCGAATCGACTGAGCCTACGAGCGAGTCAATCCGAGTTGATCTGCAAAAGATAGCAGGGGGTCAGCCCTGCAGGAGGAGGAGGAGGAGCAGAGCAGCGAATTGAGAGTCAATAATGGACGTACCCCGGCATCCTTGCAAGGTCATAACGTACTCGACGAGCCGAAAGGACTGAGGAAACCAGTGAGTCAATCGGAGTTGATCTGAACAGGTTCGAAAGGGGTCAGCCCTGGCTGTGGAGTAGAACATCAAATCGAGTGCAAATAATGCATGTACTCCAGTACCCTTACACCATCTTGATGTACTCGATGAGGCAAATTGATTGAGCCCACGTGTGCATCAATCACAGCTGATTTGCACAATTTCGAATGTGAAGACGGTCAGCAGTAGAGAAGGTTGCGATATGGCTTCATACAGCGAAATAGTATATTGCGATGACTTGGGTGATAGTGATGATGCAAATGAAGCAAGCAGCAAGTAAATTAAGGCTTCAGTGGTCAAAATGGTTTTCAGGGTGATTGCGATGGTGATGGTGATGCTGATGGTGATGGTGATCATGCTGCAAATAAAGTTCAAGCAAATGAAATAAGGTTGCAGGGGTTTATGGTTAGTAAGACTAATCCCCAAGTGCAAAATCAGCAACATGCAATTGGCAGTGAGATTTCACATATCAAGCATTGCAATTGGTCATCGCAACAATGAAATACAGCTTCCAGAACATTGATTGAAGACAATGCAGTCGCAGGTTAATTCATAATGTTGAGAAACCTGGCTGATGTCAGTGCGTGTGGTCAGGTTTTGGAAACTAATTTCGCATTTTGCTGAAGAAAGCATAGACATTGGGAAGAGTCAAGGACTTCGAAAAGAGGGCGATGCTCGAATCGATAAGGTCTTGGCCATGCGACCAGGCTTAGCAAAGATAATTGAGAAAGGATGCATTTCAAGATATTTTCAAAGTCCTGACACTGGCCTTCATCTAGCAGAGAATGCTTGCTGTATTGATTACGCTGACAGCAGGTTGTCAAAACAAGTTCATTGACTGTTAAACAGCAAAAGTCCGCATTGTGGTACTACCTATTATGGATGGGAAGACATGGCAGAACTCAACACTGGAGTTGCTTGCCCTGGCTTACCAATTACGACAATTCACCCACAAGTAGCTCCAAAATCCCAAACACAGTGATTACTGGCCACTCCACACAAGACAGGATGGATGGACCATTGTCAAGTACAACATCGAAGTCTTCAGGCCATTGTGCTATTGGACCCTGTGGATGTCGAAGTCGCATACAGTGACCTTGCATCACCTTGTCACAGTGTACAATGACATGTTAGATCTATGGATCGCGTTATGTGAGCTTCAGCTATGAAGAAGACTCAATTGAAGCAAGACTTGTTCTCCGCTGTGCAGTTAGCGCAACAGAAGCTGACTAAAGATTATAGTCAAGTGACTCCAATGACAGGGATGCGTCTCATTTCAGTAAATATCCTTGATCGTTTCTGGAAGTTGTGATTGTTTTGGAAGTGGGACAGGGGAATGGATATTCATCCTGAGGACGAGACATTCTATACTACCTCATACCAAGAGCCATTTCTGAAGTATGTGGAGAATGAATACCATGCCAAACATCGACATATGCCGGTCAATACACCCGAAAGTGTATGGGGCAACAAGCTTGTCCCCTCCGCTAGGCCCTCAGGATCCAGTCAATCATCCATCGATCCATATGATTTGTCCGGCAATGATGAAGAATACTTGATGCCTAACAATCTGGCTGAAATAACATCTGGACGAAGCGATTGCGCATCACGCTGATTGACCGCAGCCAGGCTCCATTTGAATCAACTGTCAGGAGCACCAAAGAACAGCGGGCAAATGATTACAAATGTCAATGATTACCACTCCAACCAAATGGAGATTAGCTGTGTATTTGTGATACAGGACATAACCGACTGGTCGAGCCAACCCGAGGAACAGCACTCCAGGTACTGCAATCTCTCCAATATGGCAGGCAACAATTTCTCTACCATGACACATGGTGTATGAGTGGAAGCCAGATTATCACTTGAGCGAGATGTTATCAACAGGAGGCAGTCAAAAATGACACACAAGACCCTTCGTGAAAGAGCTGTGGTTAGGCAGTTTGCTCGAGCCAATGATGGGATCTTGGCAGGAGATGACCCAGCGTTGGATACAACAAACATAGCAAACGACTTGGAATTGAAGAGAGAGGTGGAGGAAAGAACATTGCACAGAATGGCCAAGGTCCACGAGATGTTGGCGATGTGGCAGGGCAGCCAAAACCTAGGTGCTACACAGATGCTATCGTGCAGTCAAAATGAGCCAATGACACCCATACGAAACATTTCGGACACAGGAGCGATTGTTAAGGCATCCTGGTCCCTCTTTCAACATGATGCTGTGGCTACATTTAAATTGTCAGAAAGATCACCTTTGTCACCAGCTTTGCTTTCAAAGGACCTCCCGGGAGAATGAACTGTAATATTTAATGCCCGCTAAATCAGAATAATCAACTGTCATCCAGTCGAATCTAATGAGCACAGCGCACCCGAATGCATTTTGGACACCGAATCGTGGTGTAACTGGAACGGCAATTTGGATAATCCAAATGACACCAAAGTTGATTGCGCGGCAGACATTGAATCTGGTATGGGCCAAGACAAAGGAAGGGAGGATCCGGAATGCCTAGAGCAGGGGGATGTGAGTGCCGTCCTACATGTTCCCGGATTGATTCATCCAATACAGAAGTCAAAGAGACAGGCTGAAATAGTGTTGGTGATGGCAAATGCAATTGAAACGTGGAGGAATCAGGGAATCAAGAAAAAGTAGGACGGACTGCTTTAATGTTTCACCATCTTCTGTAGGTAGCTTGACTAAGAGTTTCGGTTAGAGATATATTATGGGCGAATGGTGAGCAGTAGCTTGTGAATATCGGTTGATAAACAAATGTATAGAAGGCACAATGACTCTTTTGAAAAGATATATAAAGTTTAGTAGCATGAGAGCGAACAGAGCAAGAATATTACTGCGCTCGGCTATGCCACAGGGCCGAGTCTCCCTCTGTCAGAAAGACAACCAGTATGTTCAAATCGTAATGCAAACAATTATCGATGGCAGCAGATGTTGAATACTCATTACGTTGAAATGATTGTCAATGTAGCGTCAACGATTTGTAGTCCTGTATGCGCGGTCATTGAACAGTGATTCGGTCACTGATATGCATAACTGAGGTATTGGGAGCATGTATAGGCAAAAGAGACAGCAATACGGTCACCGCCCCATTCTGAGACTGAGTGTCAATGGTGGGTTAACGATATCTAGCTTTGCATCCTGGGTAGTTTATGTTCCAATTGTTTGAAGACATCCATTCATGAGATATTGGCAGCCTTTAGGCGCAAAAACAACAGTGACAGGCTCCCTGCTGCATCCTGAAAATGAGCGTCAAAAGAGCGTCAACAGTTTTATGTCTTGCACATTTGGTAATCGAGTCATTGCGCAGATCTTCACACACACAACTGAATTATTGACCGCCTTGTTAGGCAAAACTGCAACATATCAATGGAAACACACGGATTCCAAATTAATTAATATCGCAAACTGCCAAACATGGAAAGACATATTATTGGTTGCTGAAAATGCGATTTTGATAAGATATTAGAAACAAACTGCAAAAACACGAATTGTATATGAATTCATAAATGGACCTGCTGGGGGAACTGCTGACAACGCGGCCAACTGAGGAGGGTTAGGAGGTTACCATTGAACGATACCCGAGTTGTGGTTTTGGGGTTATCGGCAACCCTGAATGCGAATTTATCAATGGTTTGGTTTGGATCCGGACCTGGACACCATGTGACGGTCCGGAATCATTGCTAACACTACTCATGTTAATCTTCTTCTGGACACCACCAAATATGGTTATCCTATTTGGGAAGTACCTGCCTGCAGGAAGAAGAAAATCTACCTTTTCCCAGAAATACAAGAAGACTCAACAATCAGTATTACCTTCGCAAGTTCATGATTATTCCACTGTGCTCTTTCCAATAAACATCTATGTTGTACATGTTAGAACTGATTTTGTTGACCGATTCTTGTGGGTATTCAAGTACAATACCAAGCTGAATATTTTTGCTTTTAATATATTGGTTGGATTGGTATATTTGATGTGAGAGGATATTCTATCAGAAAGCATTGACACAACATGGCTTGGAAAGAATCATGTGCATTTAGATATATTCCAGATAATATAGTAAGTTGAATATTTGAATAAAGGTATACAGTGGTAATATATATATAAATTTTACAGTTTGAAATCAACATCAGGATTATTACCTGTGGATGGAATGTTGCAAGCATGGTGCTCTATTCGTTTCGTCGTGCACATAAGACCTATAGTCCTAGTATCTGCTATATCTTCTCAATACAATGGGATTCATTTGAAGCCTTCTGAAGATAACAATGTTCATAATGAACTAATTTTGTATTAAGTTGTATAATGTCTGGAGTATTTAAATGTATGTTTTGTCACCTTAAAGTTTTGTACGCGCCTAACACCAGCAGGTACATTGCCTTGTATTTCGTCTGTTAAGACTATTTGAATTAAACAAGAAATGTCAGAGCGGCTGATCGGAGAAGCTAAATTGATCTCTTAGGACTCTAGAATTGTTGTATATTTGACCAATGAAGATATTAAATTTAAGAGTAGAATGGAGTGGCATCCTCTGCATTGTACAAAATTTCCTATACAAGTTGATAGTCCAGGTCACCTAAATTCGACTTAACTCATATTCTTTTAACTTAGATATTTTTACTGTTGTGCAATTTTGTAAACGAAACTGAAAGTATAGTAATATTGCAATTGGTTATCAGCTTGAAGATATTTGTTTACTTGAACCTGAGTAAGTATGGACAGCCTCAGCTAGTCATCTTGGCTTGAACCAGAAATTGATTCTATGTTACTTCTCCCTCTTTGAGTCATTATTATATATTTGTTTATTTCCCACTGTGCAAACTGATTCTATCTCAGCCATATGATACTAAATGGACAAATTTTGCGATTCTGGGGATAGATATTGTACTATAATCTTAAAGTATGATGTCTATACTGGGTTAGATAACTCAAGCAATGTTGGTTGAGAAAGCCACAGAGTGGGGACAACATTGGAGGTAAACTATGAAGTCACAAACATTGTCAGCACCAGGATGTTACAAATTGACGATGTGTGTGCCTTTAGGGTTTTCCAGAAAGCTTCAGCGAAGAAATACACTGAGTATTTCTGGTGAATAACTACTAGCAAATCAAACAACAACACAGCAAACCCCAATATTTTCAGTTCCATTATATATTACTAAACCACATCCACTAGCAATGAGCAACAACACCACACCCCCTTTGTATGTCAATCTGCAATGCATGACAAACCGGGAATAGTATGCTTACAACCAGATAAAGTCATCAGAAGTACTCTACATGGGTCTGAAGTCAAAACTGAACTGCTCTTCTATTCAGAACATCTATACTTGTCTTTCCAGATACATTCATTTTCTTTCTATCAGGCTGAATGCAAGGCTATGCACTCCTAAGTGCTTCCACGGTACATCGCAGTGCTCCTTAACACTTTTGAAGTGGTGAAACAGAATATTACACATTTCAAATAATTTGACATCGTCTACACAATGAAACGAAATCAACCCCATCAGTGCTGAATGATCAGGAAGATACAGGGACAACATGTCTTGACCATAAGACAATTCTGGCATACCTCAAACCTGTAGCCTGACTTGCTGTAAGTAATAGTGGATTGTTTCTCTCAAATAGTACAGTTTGGTAAACTATCTTTTAACTGTACATCCAATTTCAAAATGTTTATTGTTATACAATCCAGCAGGTATCCAAATCTAGATAAATATTTACCAACTATATGATATGGATGCTATCTGATTGAGAATTCTCTTGCACCTAATGTGCAATTTCAACGATTGCTCAAACAGGTACAATATGGATGAGATTTGTCTGTGTCAGGGGCTCTCCCCTAGCAGCGGTAATGATACAAGTTTATGGAATAGTAGATACTTGATTGCATAACACCTATCTATGAAAGCATAAGTCAGTCAACTGATCCTCAGCAGGATAACACTTCATCCACATGTCGATTAATTGGTGAAGAGTCAACTCGCACTAGCAGATTCAAGTCTGATGCTGCAATTATGATGCCTTTACTGGGAAGTGAAAAATCTTCAGCAGTGTGCATGATTATTGACCACATCCATTATCTTTTAGCTAGCGGGACACCGGAGAGTTGAATTGCGACAGCACAGAATTCTGTGCGTGGCAGATGATCAGCAAAATGCGAGTTAGCAGGGCCTTATGGGCCAAATCACAGTGGGATAGAATTCATCCTGTATCAAATCCTCGATCTACGAAAGCGCCGAGACCTGAGCATGCTGTGTCTGAGGGATTCATGACATTGGCTGAAGATATGAGGCCAGAAGCAAACCTGCTCATTGGGTTGAGACAGTATGCATTGCAACGTCATTGACGTGTCATAATCTACATTGGCAGAGTATCAGTTGGTCACCCATTAAATCTCAGAATGCATTGCCATATAGCCGAATTAACAGCCGAGGCATTTAATAACCTGAAAATATTATAAATTGCAATAAGCACTGATAAGACTATTAGTCGTCTGGTGTTCCAACTACTGAACAAATCGAATGCGAGATGTCTAAGTTGAAGTTGAAAGTTGGCTCATGGTATATTTTTATCACGACGTGATGGTGGCCCCACCTGGGAGAGTAACGCTTGAAAATGTCTCATGCATGAACACCATAACCTAAGGGAACTCGTGGCACTATCTACGGGTCTCTGAAGACAATCCCTGAGATAAGCTATCAAGAAACCCATGTGTCATAGCGTGAGGCTGAAGCCAAGATTGAGCTGAGGACCCGCCTATAACAACCTCACATTGTTCCGGCAATGAGAAGAACCATGCTCTAGCAGCAATCCACAGTCAGACATTACCAGCGAAGAACACCTTAAAATATCATTAAGATTTCTATCTACAAACACCTTCATGATTTCATGCTTATTCCACCTTCGTGAATATGCCTTAAATGTCTTCAAACAACCTGATGCCATCTCAACATGCACATCAAGAGGTCATCAGAACTTTCGGAGATATTGTGTTCTTTTGAAACGAGCAGGGTATAACCCCCATGTCCCGGCACATGTCATACTTGTCCTTTATCCGCGATGATCAGTACGATCTGCACGGGTACCTCACTGCCAGGTTGTTACCCTTCGAAAATTGTTCTGAAAAGGTACTGTCGACAGACGAAGCAGCGTGGTGAGCTCTTCCGTATGAGTAAGTGATTGAGTGTTGGGAAAGACGAGGAACAGGATTTGGTAGTTTTGGATAGGCGGCTGAATTTGAGTCTAATAAATGATGAATTGAATTACATGGAATCAATACCCCCGTAGCAGTATAATATTTTAAGACTTCGCTTAATGAACGACCGCCATGATTGTCAACAAAGATATTGCTGCATACTGGACGGAATCAGATATTGCACCAATCATTGCATCAGTTATAAATGTTACTGTATCAGGTGAATCATTCGAAATAGGATTTGAACGACCGAAGGAGAACAGTGCCGATTCAACATTCAAGAGGCGTGTTGCTCTATAACTGTCAATACAGGAGTATTTCAAGGACGGAATTCATATCGAATTACCAGAATCTGCAGTACACATGGCGCGCTGCTGACTGTGAGTGTTTGATTTGTCACAAATGCCATGAACCAGAGAGGTATCAAATGAACATGTTTATGATACCAATATCACACATATCTTCAAGCGTTTGAGATGGCTACCCCGAGGGGCAGGCTTACGTACTTGAGCAGCACAGCAATCCAGAACTCATCGAGGGTAGAGATGAGGAGCTCAGACAAGTCACCAGCATGGAAAGAGATTCCGATATGGTGTCAAGAGTACCAACTGAGGCTGGCACAAGGAATCGAGGAGATCCAACTCATCAGAGAGGCAGGATAAACGGACGAGGCAGATGTAGGAATCAGAGAGGTGGTCGCGGGAGATGCCGATCAAGTTCTCAGTCCATCGGAACAATTAAGTCAACACATGTTGCCTGTGGTTCAGGCATGCAACAAGGAGAAGGAAGTAATCAAGGAAGGTTTCTTGTTGGTCAGGTCAGACCTAGATATCCTCGAAGGACGAATTCGTACCAAGCAAGCGAGACTCGAAGGAGTAGTCTCAGGTGTTTGAGGCAAAGTGATGATTCAACAAGCAATCATTGACGAAGTAAGAGTAGCAATAACTCTACTTCAAAATCGACACAATATGATTGTCTCAGAAGCCGCTGGAATATTCCAAGGAATTCAACAACAAATATCAGATATGGTCAAAAAACTCACAACGAATGGATCTACCTTAGTGGCAGCAACAGGTGTGGGTAACCCGCCAGCAGTACGGGATTAGACCAGAAAAACGGTTTAGTTCAGTTCCAGACCCGTCTGAAAAGCTGACCAGTTGCTTCTTGGCCATCTAGACTTGGCCCTGGACCCGTCAACCCGTGGGTTTTGCTTGGTTTGACTCGACCCGTCGGGTCCAATCACTGGCTCTGCATTTCGGGTTTTTCTATTCATGGTCGCATTCAGATATCCTACTGTTAATTGCAAAATATTTTCTATGGTACTGCATTCTCATTTTCTGATGTATTGACAACCTTCATATAGCAAACAAGTAGAGAGATGCTCCCTGGCCCATCCTGAAAATGAGCATCATTGGAGCGTCAACAATTGATGATCTTGCATCTTGGGTAATCGAGTGGTGCTTGATCGCACATATCTATAAACAAGTGATTAGCAGTCTTTCTGAGCAAATATGCAAATGATATTCCCGCAATAGCCTCCTGAACGGTAACAACTCATTTCATTGACAAAGGTGCGACTAAGTGTTCCCTAGCGTTTTAGACCACAAAAACAGCCACAACTGAGAATATGGACTTGAACAGCCACAGCGCGCTGTAATAAACGATGATCGAAAGCCCAAGATCATTCACACTCTGTGGACGCACATTTTCATGATGGGGCAGGGAGTGTGTCGCTTTCTCGTCTGCCGATAAACAATGGCAACACTTCCATTATGTGTAATCACTACGAACTTGCGTTTTTATTAGCCGACTTACCGGACCCAAAATTGATGACAATGACATTACGCTCATTTTCAAGATGGGACACGGAGCGTCTCGACTTCTTTTTTGCATATACAGAATCACAATAATGTTGTTATGTATAACCTCTACAACATGACTTCTTAATTACCGGACTAACAAGACCTAAAGTTGTTGACGCTCTGATGACAGTCATTTTCAAGATGGGGCAGGGAGCGTGTTGGTTTGTTTTTGTTCTATAAAGGGTGGCAATACTTCCAATATGTGAACTCCCTGCCAAATCGCGTTTTTATTACCCAACTTAAATGACCAAAAATTGTTCACGCTCCATTGCTGCTGATTTTCAAGATGGGGCAGCGATCATTTCGCTTTCTTTTTTGCATCTAAAGGTTGTCAATGCTGTGGTTATGTATAACCACTACAAAATTACTTCAGAATTAGTAGACTAACAAGACCTGAAATTGTTGACGCTCTGTTGACGCTCATTTGCAAGATGGGGCAGGGAGCGTGTTGCTTTTTTTTTGACCAGAAAGGATAGCTACACTTCCAGTATGTATAATCACTACCTAATCGCATGTTTATCACCTGACTTACAGGACCCAAAATCGTTGACACTACGTTGACAATCATTTTCAAGATGGAACACGAAGTGTCTCACTTTCTTTTTTGCGTATTAAGGTTGTCAATACTGTTGTTATGTGTAACCACTACAAAATTACTTCTTAATTAGCAGACTAACAAGACCAAAAATTGTTGAGGGTCCATTGACGCTCATTTTCAAGAAGGGGTAGGGAGCGTTTCACTTTCTTTTTTGCGTCTAAAGGTTGTCAATGCTGTTGTTATGTATAACCACTACAAAATTACTTCATAATTACCATACTAACAAGAACTAAAATCGTTGACGCTCTGTTGACGCTCATTTTTAACATGGGGCAGGGAGTATGTTGCTTACTCCTTTGCCTATAAAGGGTGGCAACACTTCTATTATGTCTATTTCCTACCAAATCGCGTTTTTATTGCCCAATTTACACGACCCAAAATCATTGACAGTGCATTCACACTCATTTTGCCACGGGTGTTACCGCAATATGGAACCATTCACTTTGGCATACTCTATCAATAATGGTCTTGTGGCAGCCGTTTTGTGCTGTTCATGTACATTCTCCTTCCTAACTACATTGTTCTTTAATGATGCATGTAATTATACCCTTTAAAATGTATTTTAAAGTGTCCGCTGATTGTAGATATTGATAATACTCATTAATTCCGTTCCCTTCGGGCAACGTTCGTCTTCGCTGTCATGTTCACTCAACAGGCTGCTGTCATCTACAAAATGGCCGTCAGCTGCATTACCACGCAGCTGGTAGTGTACTCACCTGTGGATGCACCTTCATCAGTCAGCAAATCGAGAATGAAATCGTTATCGCGCATGCGATCCTTGGTATATGGATCAAGATTGAAAAATCGAGCGCTGGGAAGCGGAGTATGTATATACACATATCTGGGTGGCACACCTTCTGTTTTGGAGCTTTGAGTTCTCTTGTTGTGATCAGGTGGTGCAGCTGGAATTCAGGGCCTCGGTGGCGCCGGACATGGTGGAGGTGCAGTCATCCCTATGCACTTCCAGCGAGTCTGTGGATTCGTTGCAGTGCCATTTCGGCCAGGGAGACAGCCGTCTGTTTGAATTTCCCAAACCATTGCCGGGTGCCTGTCCATGGCTGCCTCGACCTGGTTATGCCCGGGAAACACAACTCCCCGCTTCTTCTCTTCTCAGACTTCGGCTTGTGGTCCCTTGATTAGTTGTTGCTTTTCCTCAATCGCAGTGAGTGAAAACCCTTCTTTAGCCATTTTGGCTATATTCAAAGCAAGACGCATGTCGGACTATTGAAGCTGTACCCGACCTCCTTGTCTTGCCATAGTAGCTGACATGTTGAAAACCTACAACAAATCGGTTGCTGCTTCTAGTTTGAGATTCGGCTATTACCTCAACCATAGATTACTGGGTAGCCTCCTCTAGGGTCTTCAAATCCTGTTTCGTCCATCGCCGGGGACGTTTGTCACCAAATTTGTCTGCAAACATCCCAGAACTGACAACATTGTGATGTCCATTTTTGCAGACTGTGCGGACAAATGACTTGGTCGACCATGCAGGTTTCCCGTTACACGCAGTGATGCATTGGTCACGTAGCTCTCTATATACCTCAGCTGTGTGTTATACTCTCAATTGATGTGGTCTACATCGATATGGATTGACTCACATTCGATGGCTTGCTGCTTCTTACTCCTGCTGCTTCCCGTTTTACATACTAGTTTCAAATGAGTGTCATCGGTCATATTTTTGGTGGCTACAATTGCAGCGTCGCGGTGAACTAACTGGTGTCCGCGTTGGGGCTGTGTCTCACCAGGTGGCGCATTGGTTGAAGCGCCTATTGTTTGGCTCGATTCAGCTTCAATCGCACCTTGTGGCAGTATTTCTGGAGCCATGACTTACTGTTGTGGGATGGTGAGGAAGATGACCACGAAATGGAGTGGGAAATCCTGAAGAGTCCATAAGTAGCTCCAAGCCAACGTAGAACAAGTGATTGCCAACTCACTCCTTCAATTCATGCTGAATCCGGCTGCCTATAGCTGCACTGCGTATAGCTGCATGGGGTTCCAATGGTCCGGCGATTTGCAGTAAGTCAGTCCGATGTTGTTTGTTTGTTTGCAGTGATATATCGTCATGAAAAACAGCTGAGATCTCATTTTTGATAGATATAAAAAGGTCATTCTTCGATGGAAAGGACGTCTGGTGATGTTTGTCTCAAGATATCGCCTGGATCTCTCATAAATCACACAGTAACCGTCAAGTCTTGATGTACGGTTAGCCTGACCATTCCCAATGAAGTGGCAGTCAAAATGCTGATTATGCTTTGTTCTACTTGATGAAACCTACCAACCTTGACATAAAAGACGCAGCTTGCCTCCATGTGGTCCATATCTTGCAACATCCAACATCTCACCCAACAACAGGGTCACCACAAGATACAATGGTGAATGATCCAAAAAAGAACCTTTCGCAACGTCCGGAGGGCAAATACGGCGAATCAACGAAGACATCCATAATGACAATGTCATCAAGCAACTAATGGCAAGACTGGCTTGGAGGCAGAAAGGGTCTCAGCGTTGGGAGCAGTGCGCAGCTTGCGATCTAGAGAGAAGCTTTTGGCGGAGAAACGAAGGGAAATGCACTTTTCAAGCAACGAAGAGAAATCAAAATGGATCGAGGATTATGTGGATAGAGAGACCGCAGTGGTAAAAAAGCGAGTTCAAGACGCAAAGACAGCACTTATGCAAGAGCAGGAACAGATGAGGAAAGTTGAAAAGGCACGTTCGACAACCACAAAGCCTGAAACAACATATGACAAGATGTTGAATGCTATTGGAGACAGCCTGAGCAATCTAGCAAGTTCCGAATATGAGGAGGATCGGGAAGACGAGGATGATGATGAAGAAGATACAGAGCTTGGCAAGCTGAGTGAACATGATGAACCTGGCTGGGTGATGGGCACAATCTCCAAACCGGTACAGCACCGCATGGAGAGCATTCGGCAGAATCAGATCAGGCTTGACAAACTGACGCAACCGGGATGGGGGTACGCAGCAGACTACTTCAGTGAGAGAGATATGTTGTAAGGGAAGACTGAACTAATGGTTCTGGCAGTTGTCAAGCCCCAAACAGAAACAACAGCAGCCACACCATCACCGATAACATTGGGTGAGCTTATGCAGGTTCTTGATATTGGCCGCGGTCAATCCCAAGTGCCGCAAGTGACGTCTTGACAGGGAAGTAGTCAAACGAGGCTGGGTTCGGAGAAACCTCAGGCAGACAATCACGTAGTATCTCTTATCCCTGACACGGTTCCCTATGCGTAACAGATGGAGATTGCGACGCCAGTTCAGCCCGTGAGATTATATCCCAGCATGTAGCGTCGCTAGCTAATTAGCATTCAGAGATCGGATTCGGACGAAGTCATGGTGCCGTCTCCTGCGCCACCGGAAGAATAGATTGCCAAATTGGTATTTTTGACGACGTAGCTCAAGAAAAAGCAATTTGTACCTACTTCGTTTCATGTCAGCTGTTTCTGGATTTCAGTTACCAAATGGTGAGACAAGATTATTCGTGAGTTTCTGTCCAAGGGTCGTACGGGCCATGCAAATGTTCTAGACACCTAACCTAGTAGATTGACTAACCATGAACTGTATATGGTGTTGCCTGTTACTGTTAAATGATAAAACAAAACCTAAATTTGCGACAAAAGTGACTAACAAAGTGTAAGTCAGTGATGTCATACAACTCATAGGATGAGTGGTCAAAGCACATCTGAATCCCAGAAGAATGACAGCTGTCAGTCTGCAGTAATACATGCAGCCAACAACATAACTCTCCGCTCAGACCTCCTGCTTATGGTCAAAAAATCGAAAATTGCTTCTGGTACGTGATGGAAATCGAGAAGAATGAGCTGGATAAGGAATGGTGAAGACGTCGCGCTATTAATATTTGAAATGAGTTGATGGATTTTTATGCGGTAGATTGCCGGCCAAAAGCGCTGAATTGCGATGGACTTATATCATTCATGATGCAAATTAGGTGTATGGTGGTGACTCAGAAACTGAGATGTCTCGAAGATTTTGGAATCACATGATAATACATAGATACGGTATACTGACTGCCAAAAAAGACTGTATGGATTGTATGCACAATTGTTGAGCACCCAATGACTGTAAGTATGTTTCTGAGGTGAGCTCATAGGTGAGTGTCAACGGAGCATCAACGATTTTTGGCATTGCATCGTTGAATATCCAGATGATTTCGCTGCAACATTCATTCATAATCAAACTATAGCCCACCTTTCTAGTTAGAACTGGTTCCGACAACATCACCACTATGTCTCAAAAATGACCGTCAAGGGAGCGTCAACGACTTCTGGCCTTGCATCTCGGAAAATGCAACGGCTGTGCAAGGACATCAAGCCATAATCGAACTGTCGGCTGCCTTGCTAGGCAAAAATGCTTTCGAAGACTTCGTCACTATGCCCTAAAAATGAGCATCAACTGAGCGTTAACCATTTTTAGCCTCCCATCTTGGGTAGTTTATGTTCTGATTGGTTGCAGAGATACATTGCTCAGATAATGGCAGCCTGTACTGGGAAACACTACAGCGGCACACTGCCTGCCACATCCTGAGAATGAGCGTCAACGGAGCGTGAACGACTTTGAGCTTCACATCTTGGGTAATTCATGTTCCGATAGGTTGCAGTCATCCATTTATGAGACATTGGCAGCCTTCACTGGCACAGACAATAGGGAGAGGCTCCCTGCCTTATCCTGAAAATGAGCGTCAACAGAGCGTCAACTGATTCAGTTGTTGCATATTTGGTGATCAAGGCATCGCACGGATCTTTGCATTCATAATGGAATCATTGACCACATTGATAGGCAATGATTCAATGTATCAAAGGTAAAACACTGATTCCAAATTAATCGGTATTGCAAGCTGCAAAGCATGCAAACACATATTATTGGTTGTTGAGAACGCGATTTTGATAAGATACTATTAACAAACTCCAAAAACAAGAGCCTTATATGAATCTATGGATGGTCCCACTGGGCAACTCGCTGACAACCCGCCCAATTCAGACGGATTCGGAATTTAATATCGAAAAGTACCAAAGTTGACAGTTCGGGTTTATTCACAACCGGGATCGCCAATTTGGCAGCGGTTTGGTTTGGACCTGGACCCATACCTGAAGTGACAGTCCGGAACCGTTGCTAACACTAATCTACCTTAATCAACCATACAAAAGCCATTGTTAAAATATAAGACAATTTTGAAATCTGGAAAAATATTCAACAATCACTTCAGAACAAGGTGGAAGCCATTGATAAATATGTGAACACTCTACAATCAAAACAAGACGTGTTAGTACATATGTGAGCCGGGGACGAAACACTTTTAAGAATACAGAAAGTTAGTACTGGGTTGACTACGCATATGGAAGGATATACACTTCAGGAGAGTCCGTCACATATACCAAGGTCAGTACAAGCTGGACCTAGTTATACACATCCGCGAAGGAGAAGATTCGTCGAAGACTCAGATTCTTTTGTAACAACACAAGGTACACAACAAGATGCCGAGGATAGATATGGATCCCTGAGTGGTGGAGCAGGAAGCAAGAATGGGGACGATGGTGAATCAAATGGAGTGCCTGAGTCGCCACGACCACCAAATTCAGCAGGTCCACCAAATCCACCAGGTCCACCAAATCCATCAGGTCCACCAGGTCCTCCAGGCCCTACGCTGCCAGCAAGATGAAAGAAAAAGAGAACGCCCGAAGTAAAGCCAATTCAGCTTAAGGATCCTTGCCCCTGGGAAGAAAAGCCAGGACATGACTTCAAAGCTTGGTGGGTAATGGTACAAACTTCTATTCACAACCAACCAGAAGGATTAGGGGATAAGAGATGAACCATTAATTGGATTGGAGGCCTTCTCACAAATTATGCGCAAGCCTTGCGTGTACAATTGGCAAGACAGGCGCTGTCCAGAAAGTTTCCCTGATCGTGGACAACATATCAAAATGATACTATGTTAAGAAGCAAAAACAAGGAAGCCAGCGATGAAGCATATGCGAAACTGGAGGAAATTGAACATCGAGGTGAAATACGAGATATGTTCACAAAAATGCCGATGCATAATGACAGAGCCCAGCTAACTGAGGCCGCTTGGAAGAAATTGATATGACATAGACTACGTATAAAAATTCTGGAACAACGGCATAAGGTCGGTTTAACTAGAAAATCCGATGAAGAAATCATCGAGATAATGTCAAAAGCTGGAAGAACCGTAGAAAAATGGGGAGAAGCAAACAAGAATTTATCCACAAAAACTCCCAAGTATAAAGAGGAGAGAAATGAAAAATGGAATAAACAAAGAAAAGACAAATTCTGAGTTAAAAAGAGCTATGACAATGACAAAAGACAAAAGAAGTTTGTCAATAAGAATGATAACTCGGATGTTAAAACATTTGCTTCGCAGACAGAAGGAATTCCTCAGGATGAAATGAAACAAATGAGGAAACAACGCGAATGCTTGAGATGTGCATACCCAGCGGATAGGAAAGGATCGCATAAAACAATGGACTGCTACCGACCAAACACAATGGAAGCTGGAACTGCAACTTTTCCTAATGCTAAGGAATACCAGAAAATTAAGATAGAAGCATATGAGTTCAAAGAAGATCAGGAGGATCTTGATAGAGAAGGATTCTCCAATGAAAATAGGAAAGAGACTAATCTATAGGATGGTTTTCGAGTTCAAAAGAACATAATTTCTGTTAAGAGGCATGCTAGATCTGTGCAGTACTTCATTCATAATGTCACCAGAAGCAGCTAAAGCGTTTCAAGTAACAGTGGTAAAAAGGAACTTGCCAATGAAAGCTTCGGACGTCAGAGGACGACCAATTGAAACTGAAGCATTATTCACAATTCCTTCAGCTTTATGTTTTGAAAATCACAGATCTCTCAACGGAAAAGATCATGTGTTCAAAGTCATGAAGACAACAAATCATTATGACGCTTTAAACCTGGTGGTACTTAATTACACATAAGGCTGAGGGTATTACTATCAGACATTTACATTTTTCTCACTGCGGAACTGAACGTTTCGGACACAGTTGTGAACGACCAGACTATACAATAGATTATGCTAAAAGTGTAGCACCACAACCAGATGCTATCAACATAGGAGCCGTCGTATGCAATTCTCCATCTTTGATCGCAAAACTACCCACACATGATCATAGATGGTTATTGTTATTTGATCCAAAGGAAGCGGAGAAGTTTCCTACACATAAAGAATCAGACCATCGAATCTAGTTAATTTCTGCCGAAAATACACTCACAATGGGTCCTATTTACCAATTATCTCTAGAAGAAGAAAAACTGTTGTTGAAATATTTGGATAAAATGATTGAGGAAGGAAAAATTGGACCGTTGTCTAGTTCGGTGGGAAGACCAATTCTGTTTTTACCGAAACCTAATGGAAAAGGATCAAGATTATGCGTGGATTAACGACATTTGAATCAACATACAGTTAAGAACAAATCACGTTTACCAATAATGTCAGAATCACAACGAAGAATCTTTTGAGCAGATTTCATCACTCAGATTGATTTGAACCCCGAATTGCATTGGATAGCAATGGCTTTGGGTCAAGAGGAGTAGAGTGCTTTTGGGACAAAGCTTGGACTTTATGAATGTATGCTTATGTCATCCAGATCAACCCATCCTTCCGCTACCTTTCAACGAGAAATCAATGGAATTTTTCAACCACTTGCTGGGATTGAATCGGTTATTGATTTGAAGATTGATGCTGATCAAGATGGAGGATTAGTGGTTTTCGCTAATATTGATGATATCCTTATTGCGACTATGGGAGCTATTGAGAAGCATAGGAAACAAGTCGTCAAAGTGTTCGACATGTACTTCGAAAATAATCTGGGTGTTCAAAATGACACATGCTATTGCGACCACACAGCAGTAGCATTGATGGGATTCCTAGTCAATGGGAAGTCGATACGAATCGACCTAAAGAACGCTCAGGCCATAGTCGATTGGGCAAGACCTACATATCAGTAAGAATTCCACCAATTACTCGGCTTATGGAATTTATATCGAAGGTTCATGCCTCCATATGCCAGTATAGTTGCAGCAAATACAGATTTGCTTTGAGGCAATGGAAAGGATTTTCCATGTTGGGAATCGCAAGAGGCTGCATTCCTCAAAATTCCAAAAATGTATACATCTGGAAAAATGCCTATATTACGTCATTTCAATCAAGATACACCAGCAATGATTGAAACGGACAAATCGGATTATGCTTCAGGAGCGATTTTCTCCCCACAATTCAACGACGGGACAATGCATCCTGGGGATTATATATCAAGAAAGTTATCACCAGCAGAGTTTAATTACGATGTTTTTTGATAAAGAAATGCTAGCCATAGTATATTCTGTAGATAAGTGGAGATATTTTCTTCAAGGATCCGAGTTTAAAGTCACAATGTCTTCAGACCATCAAAATCTCTCCTACTTGACGAAAAATGTTTTACTCAACAGAAGACAAGCAAGATGGGCAGAATTCCTTTAACGTTGTGAGTTTGTTATCATTCATCGACAAGGATAAGCGAGTGATAGCAACGGTTCCAGACCGTCACTTCAGGTCTCGGTCCGGGACGAAACTGAACCATTGCCAAATTGGCAGTCCGGGTTGTCAAAAAAGCCCAACCATCAACTCGGATACGGTTGGATGGAAATCTCTCAACCTGTCTGGATTGGGATTGTTGTGAGTGGGTCCATCCATAGATTAATATTAGGCTCTTGTTGTTGTAGTTTGATAACAGTATCTTATCAAAGTCGCATATTCAACAGCCAATGATTTGTTTCTGCACGTTTTGCAGTGTGCGATATTAATTATTTTGGAATTCATGATATCCTTTGATATATTGTCTTTTTGCCAATCAAGGGGGACAGTAATTCTGTTATGTGCTCGAATATCCATGCGATGCCTTGATTACCAGATGTGCAAGACCAAACATTGTTAATGCTCCATTGACACTCATTTTCAGAATGCGGTAGGGAGCATGTCACTGTTACTTTTGCCCCTAAAGTCTGCCAATATCTCATATATGAATGTCTGCAACCAATCGGAAATTACATTACCGAAGTTGCAAAGCAAAACATCGTTGCCGCTCCCTTGACGCTGATTCTAAGAATGGCACAGTGACCATCTCACTGTCCCATTTGCCAATTGAAACCACAAATACATCGGTTATGCATAGCAGCGACCGAATCACAATGCAATTAGCGTACTTACAAGACCAAAAATTGTTCATGCTCCATTGACACTCATTTTGAGAACATGGCAGTGACTGTGTCGCTTTCTGCTTTGCCTATAAAGGCTGCCAATATGTTGGTTATGCATAGCAGTGGGCAAATCACGGCCCAAATACCATACTTACCAGACCAATTATCGATGATGTTCAGTGGATGCTCCATTTCAGAATGGGGCTGTGACTGTGTCATTTACTCTTTTGCCAAAGATGGCTGGCATTACGTTGGTTATGGATAGCAGCAACCAGCTTACTTTTCAATTACCGTACTTACATGACTAAAAATCATTGATGCTCCGTTGACGCTCATGTTAATGTACTGTCTATTCAAGATCTGCTGCAATTAATAATTGCATTCATCATTATTTGAACTTAGTGGTTGCCTTTCTGCCAGATTGGGACTTGGCTCTATGGCAAAGCCGAGCCCAGTAATAGTCTAGCTCTTGTTGCTCTTATTCTGTTAGAATATATATATCTTGCCAAATAATTCATATTGCCTGCTATATCTGTGTGTATTTACCATGATTGTCATGTGACGGCTCAGTATTCTCCCATACTATTTCTGCAAATGAAATTCTCGGTCAAACTACATAATGCACTTGGTGATAATACATTGACGCATTCTGCCCTACTTTTTCTGGATTCTCTTGTGCCTCCACATGTCCGTTATATTGACCGTCATCAAGGCCGTTTTAGCAGTTCTCGGTGACCGTCGTGTAGGCCGAACCAATCGCGGAACATTCGGTGTTGCACTCAGATTCCAATGCTCTGGTCTTTCCGAATTCTGACTCCAATTATCCAGTTCTATTCCAGATGCGTTGTCTGCCTCCCAGTCGTCTTCGCTGTGATTTGGATTTTCACAGTCCCGGTTCCAGTTTAGCCAATTTTTGGTGTCTGAAATGGTTTCAGGTGAACAATCCTCATCACATTCGGCAGGATGGTGGTCGATTCGTGTGATTAGGCAAACATTTGATACTTGAGTCCTTCCTTCAGGGAGGACCTGTGCAGACATAGCTGGTGGCACAGGTCCTCTTTCCGACAATTTGGATGCAGCCAGACCATCATGTTGAAAGTTCAACTAGGATGCATTGATGATCTCTTCAGTATCTGAAATGTATTCTATGGCTGTCATTGGTTTCTTTTCAGCGCGAGATAACTTCTGTGTCGCTCGGAGGTTTCGTCTACCCTGCCACATATCCAACACATCGTAGACCTTGGCCATTTGGTGCACCATCTTGTGCTCCACCTCTCGTCATCCCCATGTCATTTTCAGTACTGGTTGTATCAAATTCTGGGTCATCACCAGCCAGCAATCCATTATTGCCTTGTGCGAACTGCCTTACTATGACCTGTTCGCATAGTCTCTCCCCTGCAGTGCTTGGCTGCCTCCACCCGATCACATCTCGCCCAAGGGAGAAACTGGCCTCCACTCAGACACCATGAGGTATGATAGAGAATATGTTGCGCACCACATTAGAGAGATCTGCGTACTTTGAGAGTTTTTCTTCTTGCTGGCGCCACCAGTCGGTGATATCCGGTAACCAAAATGTACTACTAAGCCGCATTGGGTCGGAGTGGTAATCATTAAGATTCCGATTAAGTTGCCCCCAGTACTATCGCAATTCAGGAGCTGAATTCGAATAGAGCCTTGCGGCTATCCCTAAGGGTGCTGCACAATCGCTTTGTCCAGGTTATGTTTCGGTGACATTGTTGCACATTAAGTATTCTTCATCATCACTGGACATATCATATGGATCATAGAAAGATTGACCAGATGTGGGATCCATTGCAGAGTAGACGAGATCGTGGTTCAGTACACATTCGGGTTCAGTGACCGGTGAACATCTCTGTGTAGCACAGTATTCGTTCTCCACATACTTCAGAAAGGCCTCCTGGTATTGAGTAGTATAAGAAGTCTCTTCACCAGGATTGATATCCATTCCCTTGTCCCGCTTCCTAAACGATCGCAACTTCCGAATAGGGTCAACGACATGTGCTAAAAGGAGAAGCATTCCTGTCGTAGGAGTATCTTCAGTCTAATATTTGAACAGATTCTGCCACGTAAACTTCACAGTGAATTATAAGTCTTCCCTTCATTGTGTCTTCTTCTTGGCCAAAGCTCGCATCACGCCATTGATATAATCAATCATGTCATTGTAGACAGGGACGACGTGATGCAGAGTAATGTTATGCCCTTTCGACATCCACAGGGTCTAGTACCAGAATGGCTGTATAGCCCCCATGACATACTTCACAACGGTCGATTCATCCTGTGTTGTGAATAGTGGCCAGTAATCACTGTATTTTGGATTCTTGAGCCACTACAGGGTGGATTCTCTTAATAGGAAGTCTCGCTTACGCAACTCCTCTGTCGAATTCCACGGGGTTTTCACATCCATAATTGGTAGGACTGTACTTCGTACTTTGGCTATTTGATAGTCAATGAACTCGTTTTGAGAACCAGGTGTCAGTATAATCAATACAGCAAGCATTCTCCGCTATATGAAGGTCAGTTTCAGCACTTTCAAAATATCTTGAAATAAGTACTTTCTCAATTATCTTGGCAAAACCTGGTCTCATGGCAGACACTTTGTTGATTCTAGCATTGCCCTCTTTTCGAAGTCTTTGACTCTTCCCAATGTCTGTTCATTCATTCTCTTCAAATTGCTAATCGCGCTCATGGGCTTCCCAAGACTTGGTGCGGCCTTGTACACCTAGACTGCACATGAATGCACCCAAAGGACGCTGAATGACATGCACCATGCATGGTATGTGGGTCCTCAATGCGGGCCACTCGATTCAGGAGGGCTCAATGGTAGATTGTAATTTGCAAGTCATCGAGCAATTTGAGGAATCGTTATCTGTTGTAATTCCAAGTAAACTGCAGTCAGCGGACTCGAAACCATCAAGAACTTCCTTCCAATGTCTGGCTAGCCATGCTCCAGTATGTTGACCCCTCACCTGTAATCTTTAATCAGCTATCGAAATAGGAACAGAATGAGCTATCAACCTCATCGAATGCCTGTTGTACTTCTTGCAAAGCCCAATTTCAATCCATATAGTAAGCGATAAATGACGTTATTGCGAATTTGTTCGTCGATGTCCATCCGTCTACAGCTAAACTAACATAGTTTCTTGACAGCATTTGCATCGTAATTACATCCACGGTCAGTGTGTATTCCCTCCGGCGAAAGTCGCTCAGCGTGTTTCCTGACGATAACAACAACTCCCTTTGTATTGCATTGTCTGAACGTCCTAACTCGAGGTTTGATATCACATTGCATCGAATATAAGCTGACACAAATCCTAACGTTAAGTTGGAATTCCAGGTGTCTTGGTGAAATTTGGCAGTTTGAAAGTGCTTTGCTGCTAGTTTAGAACGTTTTGTCTGTCAATTCAGTGAGTATACAGAAAAGCTAAATGTTCGATATGAATTTTCTTTGCGAACTTACAATCAGTATACCTAGACTTCCTTGCCTCTTGAGTATGGCTGAAGCTGTTCCATCCACAGTTGAACCAGTCAATTCCGTTATTTCTGCCTCTGTTAATTTGATTATCTTTCCGATGTGCGCTTTTGCCAGCAAATGTTTGCTCATTGAGCTGGTCCCATGTTCTGATGGATGGTGAAGAACTTGATGACAAACGATACATATGGTGCCAGGGCTGCCGGTCTTCTCAATTGGCCAGTTTACATAGAATCGCCACGAAGACGCATGTCTAGAATCATTTGCAGCAGTTGGCCGCTTCGAGCCAACATTCATTGAAGCCCACCAAGCATCAAATATGATTTTCAATGTAAGGTCGCTCAAATCATGAATAAAGACACGTTCATTGTTTGAAGATATTATAACTGCTAGCAAAGAGGTATTCAAAGATTTCGAATCCGACATCGCAGCGGGAAATTGAAATCTCAGTATTTCAAACTGACTAACTGTCACAAAATACATTATATTCCGGAAGAATGCTGGTTCTTAAATATTGACTTTAGAGCTACAAGCAAGAAACACGTCAGACCTGTGAGACATCACTTACATAATTGTGAAGTTGAATACAAGGACATACAACAACAACAACGAGGCGGTTGCGATATTATCAATAGCATTTTCGCCGACAAAGGTGGCCGACTTTTCGATTATGGGTTAACTCCATTGCTATACCATCTGGTTATCCAATATGCAAGCCCAAAAAGTGTTGACGCTCCATTGACGCTCATTTTCAGGAGGTAGTAGCGATGGTGTCACTAGCATTTTTGCCTAAAAAGGCAGACATTATTGTATAAATGGGTGTATGCCATGGCACAGCCCTTGAATTATCCAAGATCAAGACCAAAAATCGTGGACACTCTGTTGACACTCATTTCTAGAACGTAGTAGCGATGTCATCTCTAGCATTTTTACCTATCAAGGTGGCCAATAGTGTGATTAAGGGTATATGCCGTTGCACCGCCCTTGATTTATCCAAGATGCAAGACCAGAAATCGTTGATGCTCCGTTGATGCATATTATTAGGAGGTGGTAGCGATATCCTCGCTGGCCTTTGTCCTCATCAAGGCGGCCAATGCTGTGATTAGGTCTGAATGCTGTCGCACAGCCCACTGATTATCCAAGATGCAAGACCCGAAATCGGTGCTGCTCCATTGATGCTCATTTCTGGGATGGGGCAACGAGTATGTCACTTGCCTTTTTCCATCTACAGCCGGCCATTGACTCTGCTTTGGATCGATCTTACTATTGAACCCTTCGATTGACGAAAGATCAGACTGAAATCGTTGACGCAATATTGACGCTTACCGTAGAGACCTACTAACCGTCATTCGGTGTGCAGTAATGTTGCATAAAATTCACCTAGTCGTTATTAACAGCCAATATACCATTTTTACGAATCATCATTTGCATCCAAAAGTGTCGAGGCCTCTCACATTCTGAGCCACGACCATTCACATCATCTATCTGATAAATGACCTTAATCTGTCGAGTCTCAGCATGTGTGGCCGGCAGTTGACAGCATAAAGATCCATCTACTAATTTTAGACATATCGAGCCCGACTTCCTGACCTTTTTTTTTCTTGCTCAGTTTCCTCGATTTCCCTGACATACCATACGCAATTTCCAAAATCTCGACCATGTGCAGCAAGTCAGGGCGGAGAGTTGTGCCATTGGCTGCATGTACCAATGCAACATGACGACTGCCATACATCCGGGTTCAGACTGTGGACTGACCGCTCCTTCTATGACATGTATGACATCACTGACATCAATTGTATTAGTGAATTTGGTCTCAATTTTACGTTTTGCTTTCTAATGTAACCGTAACAGGCAAGTTGATATCAAGTTTGGTGCCCGTCTATCAACCAGATTTGGAGTCTAGAACTTACACATGGCCTGTACAACCCTTGCACACACACTGATGAAATATCATGTCTCACAAAGTGGTCACTGAAATCAAGAAACAGCTGACACGTGGCAAATCAGGTACACAAATTACTGTTACAACAGATAGGTCATCAGAATTGATCAGTTGGCTATCTCTTCCTCAGGCGACATGGGAACTGTCACCATAGCTTCTTCCATATCCGATTTCTGGATGGTAATTGACTCAGGATGCTACATGCAGCAGTAACTGATTACAGGTTCCACAGGCATCTTATCATGAGTTGTTGACAAATCAGTTACCGTGTCGGGCGAGAGAACCGGTATCAATTTGTGTGACAGTGATTTCGCCGAACCCAGCCTGATTTGACTACTTCCTGGTCGATAAGTTCCTGTGGTCATTTGCAATTGTCCGTAGACGCTGTCGGGAGTCTGCATCAGCTCTCTAATTGTTTTTGGGGATGGTGTGGCAACAATCATTTCCATTCGTGGCTTGACAACTGCCGGAATCTTCAATCCGGCAGTTCCATACTATATATCTCTCCCACAGAAGGAGTTGGCTGCGTACCCCCATCCCGGTTGCATCGATTCGTCAAGCCTCATCTGCTTCTGCCAAAAACAATCCATGAGGTGCTGCAGTGATTTGGAGATTCTGCCCATCACCGAGCGAGGTTCATCATCACCACTCAGCTTGCCAAGCTCTGTATCTTCTTCATCATCTTCCTGGTCTTCGCCATCATGCTCATCATTGGAACTTGCATAATCGCTCCAACTGTCTTCGATAGCATTCAACATCTCTTCAAACATTTTTTTGGGCTTTCTGGGTGTCACTCCCGCGTTTTCAGCAGTACTCATATCTTCCTGCTTTTGCATAATTGCTGTCTCTGCGTCTTGGACTCGCTTTCTCGCCACAGTGGATTCTCTCTCCACATAATCCTTGATCCATTGCTCTATCTCTTCATTGCTTAAAAAGTACATTTCCCATCTTGGCTCCACAGAAAGCTTCTTTTTGGATCGTAAGCTGTGCAACGCTGCCAACGCTTGTACCCTTTCTGCCTCCCAGCCGCTCTGGCCTTCATTGGCTTGATACCATCGAGATGTGGAATGCTTTGTCGATATGGCATATTTGCCCACCGGAAGTGTGGACGAGTTCCTTTTCAGAGTATTCACCATTGGATCTTGTGTTGACCTTGTTGTTGGGCGAGATGTTGGATGTTACGAGATATGGACCAAATGGAGGCAAGCTGAGTCGTATATGTCAAGGTTTGTACGTTTGATCAACTCGAACAAAGCAAATTTTGCGTTTTGACTGTCATTCGATTCGGAATAGTAATGCTAAACCCTACGTCATGACTCAACTGTTAGGGTTGGTTTCATGTAACATCCCGGTCATGTGTTGGGACGAACATCAACAGAAGTCCTTTCCGTCGAAGAATTTCCTTTTTATATCTATCAAACGTGCAACTTCAGATGTCGTTCACTTCAATGTATGCTTGCCAACAAACATTGAACATTGGACCAACTTACCGCAAATCGCCGGTCCATTGGAATCCCATGCAATCTGTAGCTATATGCAGTAGGATATATGTTGTGTTGAACGTGCAAGTTGACTGTCATTTATTCCATTGTGACCTGTAGCTAACTATATATTCCTCAGGACTTCCCACTTTTCATTATCATCTTCCTCACCTTTTCCACTGGAGCAAGTCATGGATCCACAAACACCACAGCTCGGTGTGATTGAATCCAAATCGAGCTGAACGACGGGCACTTCATCGAGTGCACCTCTGGCTGAGACACAGCAGCAACGCAGTCATCAGTTAGTGCACCGTGTTGCGGCAATTGCAGCCACCAAAGAAATGACCCAGGACGCCCCTTTGGAAAATGTACATAAACCCGGACGCAGCAAAGATTGGACGCAGCATGGGATCGGAGGTGAGTAGCTCCATTTCGATGTAAACGGCGATAAACGAACAATATAATATATAGCTGGTGTATGTAGAAATCTCCATGACCAATTTATCCCTGCACGCTATGGCAAACCTCGATGGTCGATGAAGGCATTTGCCCGCACAGTCCGCGAAGTCGAACAGCATGATGTCGTCAACTCTGTGATTTTCGTGGACAAATTGGATGCTAAAGGTCCCTGGGAGTGGACAAAACACGCATTGAAGGCCCTAGAGGAGGCTACGGAGTGGTATATGGTTGAGGTAATAGCCGAATCTTGCTTTTAGAAGCAGCAACTAATATCTTGAAGCTTTTGAACATGTCTGCTACTATGGCGAGGCAAGGAGGTCGGGTACAGCTAGAACAGTCCAACATGCTCCTTGCCTTGAATACGGCCAAAAAGGCCTAAGAAGGGTTTTCGCGTACCGCAATAGAGGAAACGCAACAACAAATCAAGAAACCTCCCGCAGAAGCCCGAGATGAGCACAAGCGAGGTGTTGAGTTTGCTGGGCAATAAATGGTGAAGGCTGCGTTAGAAAGACACCTGGAAATGATTTATAAACATCATACAGACGGCTGCCTTCCATGCCAAAATGGCGCGGGAATGAATCCGCAGACACCTTGGTGGCAGAAAGAAACCGGTGGACCTCCTCCCGGTCCGGCAGAACCTCCGCCCGGAACGGCACCTCCGCCCGGAATGCCACCTGTGCCACCTGTGCCACCTGGAGACAGTCAGGAAACTGAATGTTATGAAATGGATGGTATGCTATCCGGGTTTGTGTATAGACATTCTCCGCTTCCCAGTACTCAATTTTTCAATCATAATGCATATGCCAAGGATAGCAAGCGCGATGAAGATGATATTCCAGATTTGCTGATTACACCATCTGCTGCGTGGCAATGCCACTGACATTGATTTTGAAGATGAGAGCAGCCTTTTGAGGGAATCTGACAGTGAAGACGAGCATGGATTGAAAGGAACAGGATCATTGAGCATGATCATCATCTACAATGAGTGAAAGCTTTAAACGATATTTTGAATGATAAATTTACATGCGGGATTAAAGAAAAATGTAGTGATGAAGGAAAACACACATGAAAAGGATGGAGCCACAGCCAAAACACAGTTATTGATATTCTATGCCAAAGTGAAGGGTTGCATGATGCGGATATGCCTAGTGTTAGCAACGGGTCCAGGTAACTTGCCAGCGGTGCGGGTCCGGACCGGAAGAACAGTTCGGTTCAGTTCCAAAACCGTCCAAAAGCCTGACTCTCTGCGTCTTGCCCTTCCGGACCCGGCCTCATATCCGTCAATCGATGGGTTTCGCCCGGTTTGGCTAGACCTCCAGGTCCAATCTCCGGTTTTGCAGTTAAGGTTGTTCTAGTTAAGGTCGCATTCCAATATCCCACTGTTGATCATACAATGATACCGATGGTACATCGTTGTTCTTCTTGGATGTACTAGCCGCCTTGGTGATCAAAACATGTACACAAACGCTCCCTGACGAATCCTGGAAATGAGTGTCAACAGAGCGTCAACGATTTTGGGTCTTGCATCCTGGGTAACCAGAGCGGGCATTGGTTGCAGATAGTCATAACTGAGGTATTGGCCTCCTTTATAGGCAAAAGCAGAGGCGACACGCTCCCTGCTACATCTTGAAAATGAGCATCAAATGAGCGTCAACGATTTAACGTCTCACAGCTTGGCTAATCTATGTAGCGCTTGATTGCAAACCTCAATTAGAGAGAAAATGGCAGCCTCACTAGGCAGATAAGCAAGCGAAAATCCCACGACAGCCTCCCGGACAGTAACAACTCATTTCATTCACACTGATGCAACGAAGAGTTCATGATCATTTTAGCATTGATAAACTGTCAGAATATCGTATATTCACAATAACCGATGCATTGCCCTTTGATTCCCCATGCTGAAACGCGAAAAATTGTTGATGCTCCGTTGACGCCCATTTTCATGATGGGGCAGGGAACATGGCTATATCTCTCTTCCCAATCACGGCAGCCAATACATTGATTATGCATATCAACGACCGAATCGCTTCTGCAATACCTGACTTATAAATACAAGGATCGTTGACAGTCATATTCAGAATGGGTCAGGGAGCGTCTGGCTCTCTCTTTTGCCTACAAAGCCAGCCAATATCACATTTCTGAATTGCCGCAACCGATCGCCATGCAAATTACCAATGATGCAAGACCAAAAATCGTTGACGCTCTATTGACGATCATATCCAGAATGGGGCAGGGAGCGTGTTGCTCTCTATTTTGCCTGAACAGCCAGCCAATACCACATTGATTAATGGCAGCAACCAATCGCCATGAAGATTACCAATGATGCAAGACCAAAAATTGTTGACCCTCCGTTGACGCTCATTTTGCCATGAGCCTATCCACAATATGTTATCATTTATTTTGGCCCAATATATCATTAATGGTGTTTTGGCACCATTTGAACTGTCTTCATGTACATTCTCCTTCATCAATACATCGTTCTTTAATGATACATATAAATATATCTGTTAAAATATACTTTGAAGTGTCTGCGAATTGTAGATAATAATGCACTCAAAAATCCCATTTCATTCGATCAATGCTCATCTTCAATGTCAGGATTGCTCAATAGGCTGCTGTTTTCTGCAAAATGGATGTCAGCTGCATCACCACGCAGCAGATAGTGTACTAACCAGTGGATGTTCCTTCATCAGTCAGCAAATCTGTATTGACATCTTTATCACGTTTGCGATATTCGGCATATGCATCAAGATTGAAAAATTGAGCACTGGGAAGAAGAGTATGTATATACACATATCCGGTGGCACACCTTCGAATTCGGATACGTGCACGGCCTCATTGTCACCAGGTGGAACAGGTGGTGTTTCGGGTGGATGTGGCGTCGGTTCGGGTGTGGGCTTTCTGAGTCCGTCTGTTGGAGGTGCACCTGTGCCTGTGTGTCTGCAGGGTGACTGGGGATTCTATGGTGTGTGATTTTGGGAAGGAAGACAGCTGTCCGTCTGATTGTCCCAAAGCATAGCCGGGTGTCTTCCCATAGCAGCCTTCACTTTTTTATGACCAGGGAACACAACTTCCCGCTTCTTCTGTTCTTGTACTTCGTCCTGAGGTTTCATCATTAGGAATTCCATTTCCTCTATTGTGGCGCGAAAAAACCCTCCTGTGGCCACTTTGGCCATAATCAAGGCCAGGCGCATGTCAGACTGTTCTAGCTGTACCCATCCTCCTTCCCTTGCCATAGTTGCAGACATGTTGAGAACCTACAACAAATTATTTGCTGCATGTACATATTAGATTCGGCTATTACCTCAACCATATACGCTTCCGCAACATCCTCTAAGGTGGTCAAAGCCTGTTTGGTCCACCCTTGGGGATTCCTATCACTGAATTCGTCTGCGAAGGTACCAGAGCTGACAACATCAAGATGTTGAATTTCGCGGACTGTGCAGACGAATGCCTTGGTCCACCATTGAGGTTTCCCATTATGGGCGACTATTAAATGGTCTCACAGCTCTCTACGTGCTCCAGCTGTACGTTATATCATTAGTTGATGGCAGTGTTCCTCGATACAACTACACTTACATTCGATCGTATGTTAGTTCATATTCTTGCTGCTTCCGGTTTTACAGACAATTTGTAACTGTGCGTCCGGGGTCATATTTTCAGTGGCTGCATTTGCAGCGTCGCGGTGAACTATGTAATGTCAGCATTGAAGTTGGGTCTCAGCAGATGGCATATCGGAAGAAGCGCCCGTCATTCTGCCGGATTTTGTTCCACTCTCACCCTGCTGCGGTGTTTGTGGAGGCATGATTTGGTGCTGTGGAAGTGAAGAGATGATGATAACGAAACGAAGTGGGAAGTCCTGAGGAAGAAGATACCGCAAAGAAGTGGGAAGTCCTGAGGAATATATAGTTCGCTTCCAGTCAAAATGGCATGTATAACAGACAACTTACTCGTTCTACACAAGATGAATCCTGTTGTGCAAAACTGACCTTTGCACGGGTTGCCAACCGCCCTGCGATGTTCACCAAGTCGGTCCAAAGTTGGGTGTTTGTTACTGAGATGTATCATGGTGAACAACCGCTGAAATCTCGTCTTTGTGAGGTAAAAATTGTACCTTCTTCGTCGGAGACGATGTTTGCTGATGTGTGTCTCAACGAATCACTGGGATCATATATGCAACAAATGCGAAACATTATGTCATGATGTACGGTTAGCATTTCTATTCCCAATGTAGTGATGGTCAAAACGCAGATGTTGTTCAGTTCAAGGCAATTAAGCGTACCAACCTCGACATGCATGACGCAACTTGCCTCTAACTGGTCCACATCTTGCAACATCCCACATCTGGTCAATCAACACTGTCAACGCAAAATACAACAGTCAATGCTCTGAAATGGAACCTTTCGCCATTTACAGGGGGCAAATATTGCAAATTGACAAAGCTCTCCACACCACAACGTCATTGAGTGAATCAAGGTAAGCCCGGCTTGGACGCAGAACGGTTCCGAGCCGTCGGAGTGGTGCGCAGCTTGCCATCCAAAAAGAGGCCTGCGGCGGGGACATGTCAAAAAACTCACTTCTTAAGCAACAAAGAGAAGAAGAAATGGATCGAGGATTATGTGGACAGAGAGACTGCTGTGGCAAGAAAGTTAGTTAAAGATGCAGAGACAGCAACTGAACAGGTGCAGGATGATATGTGAAATGCTGAAAACGCGGGATTGACAACCACCAAGCCCGAACCAACATTTGAGGAGATGTTGAATGGCATAAGGGACAGTCTGAGTGATCTTGAAAATTACGATCATGAGTTGGATGGGAAAGATGAGGATCATGATGAGGATGATCCTGCGGGAAGCAAGCTGCGCAAAAATAATGAACCCGGCTGGGTGATGGACACAATCTCTGAAACAGTACAGTATCGCATGGAGTGTTTTCGGCAGAAGCAGATGAAGCTTGGCGAATTGGTTCAACCAGGCCGGGGAGACTCGGTGGACTACATCTGTGAGAGGGATAAGATGTACGGGATGACCGAATTGATGGTTCCGGCAGTTATTTAATCTCAAACGGCAGATGATGCAGGATTGTCTGCGCTGACGACATTTGCAGAGCCTATCAAGAGTCTTGATAGAGTCCCTGGAAAATTGCGAATGTCGCAAGTGACTTCCCGACCAGGGAGTAGTCACATGAGGCTAGGTTTGCGTAAACACCAGACACATGAACCCATTTTGTCTCTCCGACCCACCCCTATGCCTGGTTCGTCTGCTGATCAGGAATCAAAGCATGCCGAACCTGTAGGCCTTAACCCCTGCATATCTCATCCGAGGCTAATATCCATATAGAAATCGGATTCTGACGAAGGTGTCGTGATCGCTCCTCCGTCGCACGTGGAATCAATAGGGAAATTGGTATTTGTGACGATGTATCAATTGGAAATGCAATACTTGTACCTATTTTGCCACATGCCAGCTTTTAGTTGATTTCAGTGACCAAATTGTCAGATATGGTATTACATGTATGCGTGTGCAAGGGTCGGATAGGCCATGCCAATGTTCTAGACTTCAAATCTCATTAACTGACGACCACTGAACCAGATATTGTCCTGCCCGTTACAGTTAAGTTACACAATCAAAACTAAATTTCAGACGAAACTCAATAACACAATATAGGTCAGTAATGTCATATGAGTCATAGATGCAGCGGTCAAACCAGAATGCGAAGCGGAATTAATGATGACCGTCATGCTGCATCAGATCATGCAACCAACGGTATAACACTCTCCACCGACCTGGTACACATCGTCGAGATGTTGAAAATCGCTTATGGTAGGTTATGGAAATTGTGGACAATGTGCTGGATCAGGAAATGTGAGGAACTCACGCTACATATGTCAATAACTTATGTACAGATTCATATGCAGTTAATTGCCAGCCGAAAGCACTGGAACGTGATAGGCCAACGTCATTTGTCACTCAGATAACTTGTCTAGTGGTGGATCAGAAAATGAGAGGGTTGGCAGCTTTTGGATGCAAATGTTTATATATAGAAACGATTTATTGGCTGCCAATGACGACTATATGCAATTTTACATACAATTGTTGCGATTCTACTGACTGTTAGTATGTCATTAAGTTCAGCGTCAACGGAGTGTCAATGATTTTTGGTCTTACATTTTTGGCAAACAACTGGCTGAATAGTCACATCCTTGCAAAGTGATTGTATTGGTGGTTTATATAAGTAAAAAGGATAGTGACACGCTCGTTGACCCATCCTGGAAATGAGCCTCAACAATGCGTGAACGATTCTTGGTCTTGTGAGTCTGATAATCAAACAAAAGATATGGTCGCTGTGACACATAATGAAAGTATTGTCCGCCTTTAAAGCCACAAATGCTAGCATCGCCATCGCTACTATCTCTTACATATGAGCATCAAAGGAGCGTCCACGATTTTTGTCCTTGCGTGTTGCATAATCAAAAAGCTGTGCGACGACATTAAGCTATAATCAAAGTATTGGCCGCCATTATGTGAAAAAATTTCCGCAACGGTATCACTACCACCTCCTACAATGACCGTCAATGGAGTGTCAACAATTTTTGTTCTTGCATCATGAACACTCAAAGCGCAGCGAATCGGTTTTAATTCAAAATTAATGCGTCGGCCGCCATTATTGAGAAAGATGCTACTGACGATATCGCTACGACCTAAAAATAATCATCATCGGAGCGTCGATAATATTTGGCAACGCATCTTGGATAATTGAAGGGCTGTGCAACCGTGTCAAACCATAATCATAGTCCAGGCCGCCCCTATAGGCAAAAGTACTACGAATGATATCGCTACCACCTCCTGAAAATGAGCTTCAATAGAGCGTCCACCATTTTTGGTCTTGCATCTTGAACAATCTAAGGGCTACAAAACGGCGTTAACCCATAATCAACTCATCGGCTGCCGTTATGGGCAAAAATGCTAGTGATGACATCGCTACCACTTCCTAACAATGAGTGTCACCGGAGCATCAACAATTTTTGGTCTTGCATCCTGGACACTCAAAGCGCTGTGCATTGCCATTGACCCATAATCAATGCATTAGCCGCCTTTATGTGCCAAAATGCTAGTGACAATATGGCTACCATCTTTTGAATATGAGCGTCTATGCAGCGTCAACAATTTTTGGTAATGTATCTTGGATAATCTAAGGGCTTTGGAGCGACATCAACCGATAATCAACTTAACAGCTGCCTTCACAGGCCAAAATGCTAGTGATGATATCGCGTCCACCTCCTACAATTGAGCACCCACCGAGTGTCAACAATTATTTGTGGGGGCACAGTAAGCTACACAGCCATGAACTGCATCACATTGTCACAGAATTGAGTCTTAGGCGGTCAGTCTTTTCAATATGTCCTTGTATACAACTTCACAAATATGCACGCAATGTCTCACAGATCTGATTTTTTTGCATGTAGCTGTAGAGTCAGTATTCAAGAACCCGCAGTCGGCTTTACTGTATCATTACATTTGGCAGTCTTTCGATTCGGAATACACAGCTTTCCCATTCCTACCGCCATGTCAGATTCGGAATCTTGGAACACCTCACTGCTAGACGTTATGATCTCATCCAAAAATGAACATGTCGTTGGTCTTGATTTTTGCGACTGAACTTTCCAAATCATCTTCGGTGCTTGGTGGGCTTCAATGAATGTAGGTTCGATGCGGCCTATTGTTTGGAATGGTTCTACACATGCGCCTTCGTGGCGATTCTATTTACACTGCGGAATTGAGGGGACCGGCAGCCCTGTTATCATATGTATCGTTTGTCATCAAGTTCTTTGCAATCCATCAGATCATGAGACCAGCTCAATGGGGAAACACTTGCTGGCAAAAGCTCACATCGCAATGTTAACCGAATTAACAGAGTCAGAGGTCACTGAATTGAGTAGTTTGACGGTTGATGAAACGGCATTGGCCATCCTGAAGAGGCAAGGAAGTCGAGGAATCACAATAGTAAATCCACAGAGGAACATCATATTTCACATCCAGGTTGATCCATATTGACCGAAATGACAGACAACAAGTTCCAAACTGGCAGCCAAGGACATTGAAACTTCCGAATTTCACCAAGACACGTGGAACTGCTACCTCATGTTAGGATTTGTTTCAGCTCATATTCCTGGGAACGCTATATCACATCTAGAGCTATGATCGTCATATAAGTCATTTCGCGATGACCTAGTGCTGTTAAGGGTTCTCCCCTAACAGCGATAATGATACTTGTAGTAGCTATATGAATACATGTCACGGAGTTACTCTCGGTCTAGTCACGTGATATGCATAACACGTATTCATGGCACGCAAGAAATCAGTCTTATGTCCTTTAGCGGGGATACATAAGAGTCGCGCGTCGATTGAATAAGCAAAGTCTCATTTGCTTAGCGGATTCATTGAAAGAATACAAGCTACGGCAATTCTTATTTGATGATGCAACAATGGTGCCAGATCGAAAGGAGGGAACTCCTGCCGAGCGCATTGTTTTCAACCACGTTCATATTCCAGATATTAGCGGGAATGTTTGATTGGACTGGAGATTACTCCGACACACAAACGCAGTAGTTGATAGTCAATATGCAAGTATGCGGGACCCATGACTTATTGCTACAGGCGATAAGAGTCACCATGGTGCTCTCCGGTCAAAGAGAACAGTCTCGACCTAAGCATGACGTAACTGAGGGAATTATGACCTTGGCTTAAGATAAGAGGCCTGAAGCAACCCTGCTCATTGATTTGAGTTAGTATGCATTGCAACGTAAGACTCGTATTGGATATGAGCTTACGCGTCAAGTTCTACGTTGGCATAGTATTGGTTGGTCGCCAATTAAATCTATGACGCAAGCCAAATAGCCCTAAAGGGTGAGGCATTAATTTGTGATAAGCGCTGCCAACTAGTTCGTTGGCAGACGTTCCAACTACTGTCGCGAACGGGTAGTAAGATGTCATAAACTAAATGATAACTAATGCAAGTATGACATGATATCATGCGACGGATGGCCTGATTCTTATCAGGAGCGTAATGCTTTGAAACCACGTTGCATGAACACGATAACCAATTGGGAAGCGTGGCACTTATCACCGGGCGCATTTTAAAGACACGACCGCGATAACGCTATCAGGATACTTGTAGTAATAGCGTCGAAGAACGGGCGCACAAGACCCACGAAGACGACTATATAAGAGAAGGTGTTGTTCGGTAGGATTGAAGGAGTATCCAACAAGTTAAACGTTCAGAACACCGAAGAAGATCTTAAAATCTTATTAAGAATTCTATCTATCACTTTATTCAAAATTTCCTCCCAAGACCTATTATCTACTCGTGACTACTCATTATATGTCTGGACACAGATACACCCAATCCGAGTACGCACTGCATCAAGTCGTCAAATCGTTCGGCAACCTTCTCTTCAGTTTCGAAGAAGAACGTTTAACCCACACCTATCGAGTGGTGTTACGTTTCTGCAAACTCAAGAATATGGATTACCTGGTGCTGATATAGCTTCGCACCGGACTATTACCATTCGAGGAATTTTCCGAGGAGTAGTTATACAGCGAAGGGACGCCGTTTATATTTATTGAGGAGACGGTCTTTGGTACCATTACAGAATTGGTCGCTCTTGCTTCTCAGGTGCAATAGGTTGAGTTTTAGGATAAGATGAGGAAAGAAAGAGTTTCTTAGATAGGCGGTTGTACTTAATTCCATAAACTATTGTATTGATTATTGGGATTAAGAACCCCCGTAACAAGTGCAGCAGTCCGCTACGACCCTTTGCAACATGTGCTCGCGGTGATCTGCACAGACCTTGGTGGCAAACAAGAAGCAATTGTCGTCATGAAATGATGTGACTTTAGCTTTGGACAGATGGACATCACCAAACGAACTAGTCATAAAGTCGGGCAATGCCTACAATATAGATCGAAATTTGGCATCGAGTGAAATTCAACTTGCATTCTGTGAGGTTGATCACTTGTTCATTTCCCCTTTCGAAAGCTAATTAACGATGATAGGTCAACGGCCAACATACTGGAGCTAGGCTGGAAGTACATTTGGAGGGCATGCTTGATCATTTTGAGCATACCAACGGCCACTTGCTTCATATTACGACTGATAATGCTTCCCCAAATTACTTGATGACGCCTGAGCTGCAATCAACACTTGAGGCCTCTGCAATCAAGTGGCCTGCTTGGAGGAACCAAATACCCTGCATGGCGCACGTCATACAGCTGGCTTTAGGTGCATTCATGAGCATTCTCAGTGTAAAATGCCACACCAAGTCTTGGGAAGCCAATGGGTGCGATCAGCAATTTGGAGTGAATGAAAGCATAGACATTGAGAAGAGTCAAAGACTTCGAAAGAGGGCAACGCTAGAATCAATAAGGTGTCGAGCATAAAACCAGGTTCAGCAAAGATAATTGAGCAAGTACGTATTTCATGATATTTTGAAAGTCCTAAAATTGACTTTCATATAGCAGAAAATGCTTCCTGTATTGATTACGCTCACACTTGGACATCGAAACGAGTTCATTGACTGTCAAAAAGCCAAAGTTCGCATGGCGGTACTACCCATTAGGGATGTGATGACACGTTGCAGCTCAACACTGGAGTTGGTTGACCGTGCCTACTGATTACGAAAATTCACACGCAAGTCGCTCCAAAATCCAAAATACACTAATTACCAGCCACTTTTCACAACTCAAGATGAATTGACCATTGGGAAGTACATCATGGAAGTATTGAGGCCGATTTGATATTGGACCCTCTGGATGTAGAAGGGGCATATAGTCTGATTTCATCGCGTGATCGCAGTGCACAATGACATGTTTGATCATATGGACGGCGTGATGCGAGCTTTGCCTAAGAAGAAGAATCCATGTAATGATGACTTGTTCTTCACTGTGAAGTGAGCTCGACAGAATCTGTACAAATACTACACGGCAGTAACTCCAACGATGGGAATGCTTCTCATCTCTGCAATTATCCTCAATCCTTTTCGGAAGTTGCGATCTTGTGAAAAGTGGGACAAGGGAATTGATATCAATCCTGAGGATGAGACATCGTATACTAAGCAATACCAAGAGGCCTTTCCAAAGCATGTGGGGAATGATTACTGTGCCAAACATCGACGTGTGTCGGTCAATATGCACCAAAGCTTTCCGAGCAGCAATCTCATCCCCTCTGCAACCGCTTGAGGATTCTGTCGATCATCCATTGATCCATCTGATTTGTCCCGCGATAATGGAGTATACTTAACGCCTAACAATGTGGCTGAGACGACACCCGGATGATGCGATCATGCAGCACCTTTATTGACCGCCGCCAGGCTCTATTTGAATTTGGCGCCTGCAGCACCAATGAACTGGGGGCAAAGTAATCCAAATCTCAATGATTACCACTCGGACCCAATGGAGATTAGTAATACATTTTGGTTGCCGGACATGCCCAGCTGGTGGGGTCATCAGGAGGAAACGCACTCAAAGTACGCCAATCATTCCAATGTGGTGCGCGACAGATTCTCCATCATACAACATGGTGTCGGAGTGAAGGCTAGTTTCTCCCTTGGCAGAGATGTCATCAGCTGAATGCAGTCGAAAACCACAGGTGAGACCTTCTGTGAAACAGTCATTGTAAAGCAATTTGCCCCAGCCAATAACGGGATTTTGGCCGGCTCTGTGCCAGATTTCGATACAACGCACACAGAAAACGACTCAGAAATGAAGAAAGAGGTGGAGGAATGCAGATTGCCCCGAATGGCCAAGGTTCACCACTTTTTGGAGACGTGGCAGGGCAGCCAAACCCTACGTGCTACCCAGAAGGAATCTCGCGCTCAAAACAAGCAGATGACCGCTGTGGGATACATGTCGGACACAGAAGCGATCGTCAATGCCTTGTGGTCACACTTTCGCCATGATGGTGCGTCTCCATTCAAATTGTCAGAAAGATCTTCTTTACCACCACCTTTGTCTGCAAATGACCTCCCTGGAGGACGAACTCAAATATTCAATATCCGCTGAATCTGGAGAATCATCTGTCATCCATTCGAAATTGATGAGGATAGCACACCTGAATGCATTTCGGACACTGCAGTTAGGCTCAACTTGAATGGGGACATAAATATTCCAAATGGCAGCGAAGCCGATTGCGCGGCAGACGTTGAATCTGATATGGAGCAAGGCAATAGCATCGAGGATCTGGAATGCCCAGAGCAGCGGGATGTGAGCACTGCGCCAAGAGTTTCCGGATTGATTCAGCCCACAAGGAAGCCAAAGAGTCAGGCTAAAAGGGTGTTGATGACGGTCCATGCAATCGAAACGAGGAGGAGTAAGGGAGTGAAGAAAATGTAGCACCGAATGCTTCAATGTTTCACCACCTTCTGTATGTATCTTGACTGAGAGTTTTAGTTAGAAATACATTATGGGCGAACAGTGAGCAGTGGCTTGTGAATATCAATTGATTAACAGATGTATAGCAGGCACAATGAAGCTTTTAGCAAAATACATAAATTGTAGTTGTGTGAGAGCGAACAGTGCAAGAATGTTACTGCGCTCGGCTTTGCCACAGGGCCCTGTCTCAATCTGTTAGAAAGACTACCAATAGGTTAAAATCATGATGAAAACTATTATCGATGGCAGCAGATGTTGAATGGACAGTACATTAAAATGAGCATCAACGGACAGTCAACGATTTGTGGTTTGGTAAGTACGGTAATTACACACTGCTTTGGTCGCTCTTATGCATAACCGATGTATTGGCAGCTTGTATAGGCAACAGAAACAGCAACACAGTCACCTCCCCATTCTGAGAATGAGCATCAAGGGAGCGTCAATGATATGTGGTTTTGTAAGTACAGTAATTACACCGTGATTTGGTCGCTATTATGCATTAACAATGTATTGGCAGCTTTTACAGGCAAAAGAGACAGCAACACTGGCACAGTCTCATTCTGAGAATGAGCATCAATGGAGGGTCAACGATCTTTAGCGTTGCGTCATGGATGATTCATGTTCCGAGTGGTTGCAGACATCCATGTATCACATCGTCGCAGCCTTTACTGGGAATAACTACAGCAACATGGTCTGTGACCCATCCTGGGAATGAGCTTCAACAGAGCATCAATCATTTTCACCTTCACATCTTCGGTAATTCATGTTCCAATTGGTTCCCGACATCCATTCATCACATATTGGAATCGTTGACTGGCAAAAACAACAGCGACATGCTCCCTGCCGCATCCTGAAAATGAACGTCAACAGAGCGTCAACAGTTCTAGTTGTTGCGTATGAGGTAATCCAGGCATCACGCAAATCTTCGCATTCATAATGGATTTATTGACCGCCCTGACAGGCAAAAATACAATGTATCAAAGGTCAAACACTGATTCCAAATTAATCAATATTGCACGCTGCAAAGCATGCAATAACATATCATTGGTTGTTTAAACCGCGATTTTGATAAAATACTATTAACAAAGTTCAAAAACAAGAGCCTCATATACTGTTGGCAACGGGTCCAAATTCCCCGGTCGGTTCCGGGTCCGGTTCTAACCCGGAACCGAACCCTTGCAACGGGTCTCCACACAAAATCCGCACCTCGAAAGTCAACATTCCTTGCTCCAATTGAGTAGTTGAGTTCTGATCGTATCACAACATGTTCAATACGTAGATTGTGCAGTTTTAGTCGCTCTTTCACCTCCCACTTCCAGATTTGCGATCCGACAAGCATTCGTTGAGTCGCGATCGAAAACCCGCCAATTTCGCTTAAATTCAGCCTTTATTTCTCAGCCACTCAACGAATATCAGTCGGATCGCAAATCTGAATGCGGGAGGTGAAAGAGCGACCAATGCTGCACAATTTACATACTGATCATGTCATGATACGATCAGAACTCAAATACTTCATTGGAGCCAAAGTTGTAGGAACCGTAAAATGGAACCGGGGTCCGGTTCGAACCCGTCTCCGAACCCGGCGGGTACCGCTGTTTAGCGGGTAACAACCCGGACCGCAGCCGGGTAGCCCGGAACCGTTGCTAACACTAGCCTTATATGGATCTATGGATGGACCCGCTGACAACCCTCCCAATTCAGAAGGGTTGGGAGCTTACGATTGACCCGTACCCGAGTTGACAGTTCGGGTTAATTGACAACCCAGACTGCCAATTGGGCAAAGGTTCGGTTTGGACCCAGACCCGGACCCGAAGTGACGCTCTTCAACTGTTGGTCACACTAGATACGCCTCTGGCAACAAGAGCGTCAACGGAGCATCAACGATTTTTTGTCCTTTAAGTCAAGTTAATATAATGTTAATTAGTCATTGTTATGTATAATCATTGTATTGGTCACCTTTATAGGCAAATGGGAATGTTACACTCTCCCTACCCCATCTTGACAATGAGCCTCAACCAAGCGACAATGATTTCTGGTCTTGCATCTTGGGTAATCTAGGTGGCAAATAATCACAGACATTAATAAACAAGGTTTTGGCAGCCTTTATAGGCTGAAAAGCAAGAGATGTTCCCGCGGCAGCTTCCCAGAAAATCAGAACGTATGTCATCTCACAGCTGCAACCTAGTGTGCATGAACATTTCAGCTGATAAAACCGGTGAAAACTCAGTATATAGACATCAGCCGCCATCTCGCTCTTTGATTAACCAACATGCAAGTTCAACATTCATTGACGCTGGGTTGATGCTCATTTTCAAGATTGGGCAGGAAGCGTGTCGCTCTCTCTTTGGCCTATGAAGGCGGTCAATGCTACGCTTCTGTATAACAAAGACCAAATCACTTTTCAATTACCTGACTTAGAAGACTAAAAATGGTTAACGCTCTGTTGACCCTCATTTTCAAGATCAGGCAGGGAGTGTGTCGTTTTCTCTTTGGCCATAAAGGTGGCCGATAGTACGCTTATTTATAACAAAGACCAAATCACTCGTCAGTTACCTGATTTACAAGATTGACAATCATTCACGCTCCGTTGACGCTCATTTTCAGAATGGGGCATTGAGCGTGTCACTTCGTCTTTGGCTTTGAAATGCAGCCAATGCCTCATTTTTGATCGTCTCAATCCAATCGCCACCTGAAATGACCCATGATGCAAGACCAGAAATCATTGACGTGCCGTTGACTATCATGTTCAGAATTGGGCAGGGAGTGTGTCCCACTTGATTTTGGTTATAAAGGCGGCCGCTGAATCCGAAGAGGACAATGGGGTACCAAAGTTGATATTTTACGATTAGCCGTAGGATATCAAAATGCAACCATCAATAGAAAACCCCGAAACACTGAACCGGAGATTGGAACGTACATGTCTAGCCAAACCCGGAAAAGCCTGCTGGTTGGCTGGTATGGTACCAAGTTTAGCCCACCGAGATGCAGCAGGTCGGGATGTTGGACGGTTCTGCAACTGAACTGAACTGTTTTTGAGGTCCAAACCCAGACCGCTGGCGTGTCACCTGGACCCATTGCTCACACTAGGATCAGCCAACCACAAAGTCGATATACATTCAAGGTGCCCGTTGTACACCTCTTGAGTGGGATGTACCACAGCAATAATGGAGAAACCACTGTTCTGTTCCGAACAATGGCTAGCGATAGGCGCTATGGAAACCGAAGACGACGATAATGAAACCATACATATAGCGGCCTTAGATATTGACCAGTTATTACAATAACAAAAAGAAAGGATCTAGCAAGATGCAATGCTGGATGATCAGTATAGGGCAATTTGCAAATCAATAGGAAAGGATGATCATGTGGATTTCAATTATGCCATTGAAGATGGTTTGTTGTGCTGCAAAGGAAGGTTATATACACGGAAGAAAACAAAAGAATGAATAATGATGTCAGAGCATGTTTCTAAAGTGGCAGGACATTTCGGAAGAGATCGTAGCAGGGAATGAATTAGCTGAAATTTCTACCGGCCACTCATGGAAGGCGATGTTTGACAGTTCTGCACTGAATGCGACATCTGAGCCAAAGGACCAAGCCACCCAGGCATGCGAAACTTGGCTTATTGCATCCCCTCGAACTACCAGGTAAACCCTGGACACATATATCAATGGATTTTATTATGGATCTACTAAATTCAGAGGGATTCATTTATATCTTAGTGGTAGTAGATTGGTTTACGAAACTGGCACAGTTCATACCAATAGACAAACAAGATTCACCGACAGTCACAAAAGCATATCTAAACAATGTATGGAAGTAGTGTGGGTTTCTGGAGGATTTGGTTTTGGACAGAGACGGAACATTTCTGGATAATACTTCATGGATCTCTACACCTTCCTAGGAATTGAAAGATCTATGAGCACGGCTTTCCATCCTCAGCCAGACAGACAAACAGAAAGGATCAATCACGTGATTGAAGCCTATGTCCGATCACATTGTAATGATGAGCAGAACGATTGGGCCGAAATGTTACCGATTGCCGAGTTCACTTGTAATAATTCGCAACATTGCTCCACGAAAATATCCCCGTTTTATGCAAATCATGGGTATCAACACAAAATGAATTTGCCAACAAAGGTGTCATTCAAAAATCCGGCTTCGGAATTGTTCAGTCGTTATATCACAGGAGTCCATAGGACGCTATAGGATAATCTGGAGAAAGTCAGAGGGTCAATGGGAAATCACTATAACAAGAAACGAAGGACGATCGAGGACTTTAAGAATGGAGAAATTTTAAGCCCAACAGAAAAAATATTCGATCCAAACGACAATACAGAAATACGCACCTTTTGAAGCGATTTTGGTCGGACATCTCACTCGATACTGCAAGTTGGAATTACCATCATGGTGCACATTACATCCGACTTTTAATGTCTCCTTGTTGGAACAATATCGAGGAACCAATCCAGGAAAGAAGGTCATTTATATCAAAGCAGATAATGCAGGATGGATCATGGGATCGATAATCGCAAGTGGACCTCCAATTGATGATGCAAGGAAGCATGTGGTTCTAGTCAAGTGCGAAGGATTATTGCATGGGGAAAATGCTTAGGAATCATTTGAGATTGTCAATGATAACACACGAGAATTTGTTTGAAACATTTTATAAGGAAAACTCGAATATGGAAAAAGATAAAAGAATCGAATTAAAGGAAGCGAAGATTCAAATGGGCAAGAAGAGTAAAACGTGATGGCGCACAAAGAAAAATTGATTTTTATGTTATTTTTCTTTTGTTTCATTTCTTTTGCTAACTGAGTGCTATCATTTGTTTTGTTCACTACTTTTGACGGAGCTACTGTTGGGTCACTGGTCCTAGAGAGTGATGTAGTGTTAGGGGTTCTCCCCTAGCAGAGGTAATGATACAAGTTTATGGAATAGTAGATACGTAATTGCATAACACCTATCTACAAAAGCATAACTTCTGTGTCAGTCAACTGATTCTTAGCGGGATAACTCTGGAGCCATGTGTCGATCAATTAGTGACGAGTCAATGCGCACTAGCAGATCCAAGTCTGATGATGCAATTATGATGCCTTTACTGGGAATTGAAATACCTTCAGCAGTGCACATAAGTATTGACCACATCTAGTATCCCTTATCTAGCGGGACACCGCACAGTTAAGTTGCAACAGCACAGAATTACATGCGCAGCCAACGATAAGCAAAATGCAAGTATGCAGGGACTCACGGCCCTGTTCACAATGTGATAGGATTCATGCTGTAACAAATCCTCGGTCTACTGAAGCGCCAAGACCTATGTATGCTGTGTCTGCACCTCATGCATACAGCCCAGGCGCCTTACTAGGGGCGTGGGCACGCCCAGCGCCCATACCTAACAAGCTGCTAGCGGGACACCTTGTAAATCCCGGAATTTTTTTCAAAATTGCAAATTGCTCAACAACCACACAATGGAGAGAATATCAGAGAGAGCAGTATAATAGACAACTCCAAGGCCTACATGTCAATCCAAAAATCTAGTCAAATGGTCCAATTTTGAGTAAGATGAAAATGTGAGTGAGAGTCGATGAAGCTGGCGGATTTTTGCCCACCTCCTAACCCCTCCTGTTTTATCACCCATTGTAAATGGAATCCACTGGTAATACTATTAGAGCATATACAGTATGCTAGCTGTCAATTAATGTCAGTCTTGGCAGATTTGGGCTGGTGGTTGTTGAGATAGGTACTAGTTCTGAGTTGCTGAAGTGAGAGACCCTCTCTAGTACCATAACTCAGGTAATTTTTGCCCAAGTGACATTTCATTGTCCATAGAAACTGCCAAGCTGCACC
>Ga0307515_10001248_pt1 | contig 58049 bp, 6 predicted proteins | sample 17_EM_MG_FD_194513 | JGI IMG/M metagenome (GOLD analysis project Ga0307515, IMG submission 194513) | Populus trichocarpa ectomycorrhiza microbial communities from riparian zone in the Pacific Northwest, United States - 17_EM | ecosystem: Host-associated > Plants > Roots > Unclassified | place...
CCCAGTAGTATAACCAGTATAGGAACAAGGATAGGGTAATAGGCTAAATTTAACCTGAATTAATAAATAGTAACGGCTTTAAGTTCTAGATAGTAAATACTCTTTTACTATAGTATAATTGCTTTCTTACTAAGTAATTAGTAGTAGTTATAGATAATACTAGCTTCTATTATTTAGAAAGGATATAGTCTCTTTTTAACGCCTTTAGCATTAAGCTAGTATTTTTACCTCTATACTTACCTAATCTAAATTTAATTAAAGAGTTTTTTTTAGAGAGTTAAAGGCTTTTATTTAGTGGGAGTAGTACTCTTAACTAAAGTACCTAAAAGCCTTTAGCCATAGCTGTAACGAAGCCTTATAGGAAATACTATGGTAGACTTGTTAATGGGCTAGGTATATAGGTATAGAATAGTTAACAATATAAACACAACTGGTGGAGTAGTTGCCTAATAAATTAACTCTAATTATATTCTGAGATTTACTACAAGGAGAAGAACTATCTAGGTAGAGACTGTAGTCCTTTAAATACACGACTGTACTCCTAAGAAATTCTCCTTATACGTGATGTACGTGTTATATATAAGGTACATAAGTTCCTCTCGTTCCTTATATTTAATATATAGTATATTATATGACCTTAGCTACTATTCCTTATTATATAGCTCTATCGGTTCCATTCTAGACCGTGCCTATATTAACTAACTAGCTTCTTCTAACTCCTCTCTTAGTAGTTATAATATCGTACTTAAAGCGTCCGTAACACTATCTCCCTCTTTTTTATTTTTGTCCTTAAAGACTCTTAATATCTCTAAGTTGTTTACTAAAGGTATAATGTCCGTCTAATTAATTTAGTTAATATTGTTACTTATTATACCTAAAGCTTCTTCTTCTTTACACGCGCAACGTCATGCTCGTACTATTATTACTTAGTAAAATTATACTATTTTTATATTCTTATTGTTTAAAAGAGGGGCTAGTTTATATTGCGTTAGCGAACCTATCTTCGCAACAACCCTCTTCCTATTTAGAGTGCACTAAAGCGAATATTTGTTTATCTTGCGACGTTCGCTCTTTCTCTAATACTAAGTATACGCGTCCTATTACTCTTTATAGTCGTCTAGTTCCTTAATTAATTTACCTTAGAGTTTTATATTTAATCTGCTGCTATATAGCTTAATAGTAAACTAACTTAGGCCCTTACTAAGTTAGAATGTTCTTAGGACGTGGAGCAGAAGGCTCTTAAGGCCTATATTACTACGTCCGCTCAGTTACTCCGTCTTAAGAAGGTTTATTAAAAGGTCTATTCTAAGAAGTAAAAACTTATAAAATAAGGTTTATAGGAACTTGGAGATAAAAGAACGGATTTTTCTCTATCTAAGAAGGAAACAGATCTAAATAGTTTGGCAACTATTCCTCTTAGGTCCTCCTTAGGTAACTTATTTTTTAGTAATTCTTCTTTATTAATGCTACCTGACCTAATCTCCTCCGATACTCCTATACCTCTTTTATAACGTTCTTTAAATTCTCTAGTAGTTCCTAGGTAGTCTTATTATAGCCTATCTACTTTACCTTATACTATATTTTATTGTTAACGTCCTTATAGCTAACGATCTTTAAAACCTACTATTTGTCTTCCTTTTATTCTCTATACGTGTCTACTTTATAAACTAGTAGCTTAATATTCCTATATACTAGCTTTAGCATTACAATATGCTGTATAGGGTAGATCTTTATTTTGGCTAGTAGGTTTAACTTAAATATAACTAGTAAAATTCTTTACGTAATTTTAAAAGGTCTTAGTCTAACATAGTCTAACTTTTTGCTTAATTATTAACTCTTAAAGTTTTTATATAGTAGCTATACTTTATCCCCCTCCTTAAGATCTGGTCCCTTAGATCTCTTAGCATTATAGTACTTATTTATTTTCTTTTATACTGTTTTTGCTAATTCTATAAGGTTTATATAAAGATTTATTAACGTCTTTATTCTTTCTTTAGCTATGCTACTCGTTTTCTTTACTTATTATAGTAACAGTAATATTCTTAGCTTATACCCGTGATTTGCCTTAAATAGTAATATACCTATTCCTTCTTATAGTGTTATATTATATGCAAACTATATAACTAGTAGTAGCGATACCTAATTATTCTATATATAATTGATATAATATCTTAGATACCGTTCTAACATCTAATTTAATCTTTTTATTTATCCGTCTGTTTACGGATAATATATAATAGAAGTTACTGCTCTAATTCCTTATTCCGCTAAGAATATCTCCTAAAATACTGCTATAAATCTTGGATCTCTATCTAATATAATTTTGCTTAGTGCTCTATACCTTATAAACACTTCTTTAATATAGATTCTAGCGATATCTTCTGCTAAGATTTCTTCTATATATACTATAAAGTAGCCCTATTTAGTTAACTTCTTAGCGGAACTCCACTTGCCCAGTATATAGTACGTTTAAATCGCTAAATAAAATACTCTATAACTAATTATCGCCTAGAATGCGCAAACTTCATTTAGTGACCAAGTCCGCTGGGGATCTACCGCGGCCGTTAAAAGGTCGATTTAGCTTGGCGCGGATGTAAACCAGGTCGTAGATAGCGAGCTACTACTTACTATTACCATTAAGAGCGGAAATTAAGCTATGGCAGTTCTTCTTATTAATGCAGGCGCTAATCTCTCCTGGCCAGCCATTTAGGATATAGTTAAAGCTAACCCAGTCCTCGGCATCCTCTAGATAGTAGTGGGCATAATTATAGCTAACATTTTAATAGGAGAGGATGCAGTTTTAACAAAGCTAAGGCGTTCTTTCTCCATCCTCTTTACTTGGTTTTTTATTTATTTATTGGTTCGCTGGCTTATAGAGTCTATTTTACCTAAAGTGCTTCTAAAGAAACGTGCTATAATCCACAAATAGGGCGGAGGCAAGTCTTTACTTAAAGCGCTTGTGTAATGGCCTGGAGAGAGCAACTAAATTATCTTAGCAATGCTGGATTAAGACCAATTTAAAGAAAATTTGCGCGAGCATATTTTTTACAGCTTAGATAATCCGTGGAGTCTTCCGCTGTGGCTTTAGCGTCTGTCTGTTATAAAAGGATATATTAATATCGCAGGGCAGCTAATAGACCTGGGGATTCCGGTGGACTCCAATATTGCCGATTTATCTTACTACGAAACAGCACTGGACGAAGCGGCATCCCTAGGCCACGTGGAGATTGCCCAACTCTTGCTTTTAAAGGGTGCAAATATTAAGGGCGGAAGGGCGTTAAGAGACCACATTCCTATTTACCACTAGTAAGTGTAGCGGCAAGCGGAAATATGCCTAGTATTAGCTGAATCCTACTTAAGCACAATCTATCCGCATCTGTTAATGCAACTAATTACCAAGGCATGACGCCACTTACGCACGCCGTGGGATATGAGCAACTCGGCATAGTTAATTTACTTCTGCTATATAAAGCTGACCCTAATATTCCAGACAAGGGAGGAAAAATCTCTCTTTATTATTGCAAATAGTTCAGAACTCTAGTGGAAATAATTATAAAGCTAGCTCGCAACAAAGCAAATATAAACTATTAAGATAAGACTGGTAAAACGCCATTATAATATACCGCAAGAAAAGACACCCAAACTGCGGATAATCTTAGAGCTCTTATCCGTAAAGGAGCTGATCCACAAATCGTCTCTCATAACGGAATAACGCCGTTGCAGTTAGCAGCTTAGCATAAAATTATCAAATTCCTAAAAGTTCTACTTAATAACAGTGCAGACATTAATGCACACGCCAAAGGAACTTACAGTGCTTTAATAATAGTGGCTTATTTAGTGATTGGCCGCGGTGTTGTAATTAATTTCTTGCTAGAAAAAGGAGTAGATGCTAACTTTACAGATAAATACGGTAGGACACCGCTATATATAGTCCTATAGTCCTCTTCAAGTGCGCTATTAAACATTAATAACTTTACAGACCAGACGCTGGCCGTTAACGTATTAATTAAATATGGCGCCGATGTTAATGCAATATATTTAGATATAAGGGTGAACATCCTCTCTCGCGCTATTACACTAATCGACCTTATAGTATACTACGTTTTACCATCATTGCAAGCTAGAATTATCAAATTGCTCCTATCCGCCTCCGTAGACCTAAACGGACATTCTAAGTACGGGATCCCTGTATTACTCGAAGTCTATAGAAAGAGCCCCTATTATAGTATGGAGTACCCAGATATATTTTACAGAGGCAATATTATCGCGCTTCTCCTTAATGCCGGAGTTAATGTGGCCATTACTAACGGCTATAGTAAAACAGCGTTGCATTGTGCGGCTTAGTACCAAAACGCTCCCGCAGCCACTACTCTCCTCCGCTACTATGTAAAACTCAAGGCCCGTAATAAGCTTGGTTAAACACTACTTCTTAGTGCGTATAACAACTGCTACTAGATAACCAAAACTAAATCACTTACCGTACCGCAGATGGGGCAAGATCACCGGGTCAGACGTGAGCAATCAAAAAATTCCTATTATTTTTTTAAGACGCTTCAAAAGCACAAGGCCATATTTAACGTCCAAGATATCTATAGTGCGACGCCCTTATACATAGCCGCAAAATCCGGTAACCCTAGGGCTGCTGCTTCAATTCTCCTGTATATTAGTTTGTTATAACCTTATTATTGGCTAAACCAGAAAGGCCGTCTTCTATTTCACTACGCCGCCCACTCTAAGGAAGTCTCTTAAGTCCTATTACACCTTTATTATAGCGGGAAAGTGCTATGGAGACGCTACTACGCGGTACTAAAGCCAGATAAATCCGACCACCGCCTAGAGAATGACCTCGAACCCACACAAGAACCATCTCAGACTTCACCGCTCGAGACTCCTGACCGCGGTAGTATCAACACTCAAGACAGTTTTGGCAACACGCCGCTGCACTATGCTGCATTCGCCGGTAATGCCTCGGTAGTAAAGCTGTGCATGGAATTGCCCAACGCCGATCCTATTATCCCGAACAAAGACGGCGAAACCGCTTTCGACTACGCCTCTACGCATCGTAAATGCAGTTTAGCAATCTTGGAAGCTCGGCCCAACGTAGCTAGCACGGTTCAGCGCTGGAAGCGGAAATAGAAAAGCTAACGGGCGGCTATAGAATTTCTGCGCGCGCTGCGGGACAAGTATGCCTAGGGCGTTTACCGTTAAGCAAAATCAAATAACCGCCTAGTTGGAACGATGACTAGGTATATTGCTTGCACGATCTCTCCAAAATAAAGGTAATCCATTTCCGGCCTCAATCAAGACCTTCTCTTCACCGTCACCCGGAGACCTTCTTACAGGTAGATGCCGTAACGTGTTCTCCACGGATTTTCAGAATCAACAAGGGTGAACTCAAATCAATGCAACAACTCAACGAAGATTTTATTCAATTCAAGGAGGGCAACATCAACACATCCTAACCCCCTACCACAGTCTACGTCCCCATCTCAACCGCTTTTATCACTATCACCTCTGGGGTCAACTCTTTCGAAGAATGGCCCCACACGAATACCATACCTCAGCAGCTACAGTATTTAAGAAGCCTGTGGCAACTTAGTCTGTAGCGGAGGCGAAGACGACACTAGCTGAGAGCTCGTAGAAGCTAGCAGGGAGGTGGCCGACCCGCACCGGCCATGGACTTGTGAAGTGGCGAGTTCTGTAGGTGTTCTCAGGGAGTGGACCGGAAGCATGGCCAAGGGTAAGTTGTAGCTGTCAAGACTGTAGCTGTCAAGACTGTGGCCGTGCAGATACGCAGATTCTAGAGTCAGCAAATGACACTAATGACCTCTATAACACATCTCGAAGTAGCGTCTGCTTTATTATGACTGTTTCCTATATAGACTGCGCAACTCCTAGCGTAAGATCACCTTTAAAGTAACAGCACTGTTCTAATACATTTTCGCCACTAGGGCCCTCCATAGCGCTCCTATCGGCTTGACTTTGCCAATCCGCGCCATTTTATTCTTTGGCACCAATAAACCTGCCTCTTCCTCTTGCCAATTTACCTCTACCTCTGCCTCTGCCTTTATGTCTAGCGCAGGACTCTTGCGCTTACAACCGCATTTTCCCTTACCCTTAGCCGCTGTAGCTTTCTTTTTCGCAGCGCGCTTTGCTCGTGGCTCCTTAAGGTCCTTATAGCTTATTACCTTCGCCTTCCCTAAAACTACTAATCTGGTTAATCGGCGAACCTTAGCTTTATTATTTATCTTAGTTAAGAATTAATTTTAATCCTAAAGGAGGGTTTATTTAGTAAAAGATATTTAGACAGCATTTGCGAGCTTCTATATATACCTCTATAGGCACTATTTACTTAGCATATTAATTAGCGTATAAGTCTCCTATTTAATTAGATTATATAATAACCTAACAGCCTCTATTATTACTGGCGTTATAGGTATTATAGGCGTTTATAGTACTTTATCTTATAAATAAGACCTAACCTTATTTAGAATAGTTAGTTTAATAGGAGCCTTTAGTATTTTTTAGAGTACTCTCTCTAGATTAAATAGAAATAATCTACTTATAGCCTACCCTACTATAATATTCCTTTTAGTTAACGCTCTTTTCCTTATAGGCTTATATAGAGAGGTAAAATGCTCCTTACTAATTATATCTAAACCTCTTTAACACAGTTGTTTAACCTTATTATAATAGGCTGTCTTTAAAGGCGTAAAGACTCTAATATTATAGGGCTGGAGCTTATAAGAGGCATAGGAGGGGAGATAATATAGGAGGATATTATTAGTAAAGTAAAACTCTAAAATTTTAAGGGTTTCGTGTGTCCTAAAACTATTATAGATTAGTACCTATAATTTCCTATTAGCCAGTCCTTTAGTTTATAGATTAAATATATATATAAGCCACTCTAAGCTAATTCTAGAGTTGTTATATCCGTTTTTTAAGTAGGCGTAATGCTATCTAGGGGTTAGGTACGTGGTTTAGTTGCTTTAGTAAGTTAAAACTGGCTAGATTATAAGAGGGAGTAGTAACCTACTATTAGTACTGATATACTTAATAGCAGTTACTATTGTCCGCTTAACTCCCACGCCTCTATAGTTATATAGGTTGTCCTTATTTATAAGGACTTTAATAGAGCTAAGTATGCTTAATATAACTCCCGTCTCGTCTATATTATAGTAATTTTCTGGTAAAATAGCCGGATTATATACTACTCTACTAATTACCTTAAACTAGTATATAATCTTAACGTATATATTCTTTTTATAACGTTTCCAGTCTATTAACCTAACTTTTTTTATTTTAAGTTGGGGTTAATATATTTTAAAGGATTAAGCCTAGTTCTTGCCTAGAGGCTTAATTAGTTTATCTATTATAGACCGCTGGTAAGCGAGGCTAAAGGCTAGTAAAGGTATATACTTTATTTAAACAGGCTGTCTAAGATTAGATATTAGTAATAAAAAAGTAATAAAAGCTTTCTCTTCCTCTAGGGTAAGGTATTACTAGTATTAGGCCTTTTCCTCTATAAAGGGTCGTCTATATACGCGATAATAGAGCGTATAGAGAGGGACATCGCCTCGTTCTAATAAGGCAGCCTATATTTTAGGTATATCTAGAGGGAGACCTTACGCTAGCACCTAGCTAGCTCGGTCTATATCTATAACTATAGTAATAGGAAAGGTACTAAAGGTAGTCGCTAAGCCGGTATAAGAGATAGATGGCAATAATGGAACGCTTAGTTGCTAAAAATAGCCAGTATATAACCTTTTAAAGAAGTTTTTAGAAGAGCTCTATACCTAGGAGCCTGTTTAGTATAGTGTAAAAAACAATACGGCTAGCTAAGTATCTAATACTATACTATATAAGCGTGCTAAATTCTTATACCAAGATACTCTATAGGCCCCTTTTTACGGATAAATCCGGAATGTATATATTTAAGAGCTAAGTGTCTTTAAAAGCTTAGGACTACCTTCTTCTATAATAGTTCTATTAATTAAATACCCCAAAGCTTGAAATTTTATAGATAGTTGTAGTATAGTAGGGGTATAAAGCTAACGCAGTTTTAGATGCTTTAAAAAGAACGACCAACAGCATAATTAAGAGTATTATATTTTTTAGGCTATATATTAGTTTCCTAAAGGGAAATATTTAGAGAATACTACTACTATAATTATAACTTAATAGAATCGCGGGGGAGAGAGTTAAGGTGTGTAAATAATGGATTTATTGCGATATAGGGGGTTTTGCGCCACTTAGGGAGGGACGTTATAACGTTATTATTAGATATAATATATAGAGAAACTAAGGGTATATTTTAGGCTTAGACGCTTTATAGAGAATTTAAAGGGGTATAGGGAGTAGTAAGTATGTGCTTTCTTTATTCTCTATAGTAGGGGGCTATATAAGGGGGTAATATAAACGGGTTAGACGGCCTTCCCTACTAGTATGTTATTAAAATAAGCGAACCTTTGTAAAATGGTTAGGCTGTATTATTCTGCTAGTATACTAGTAGGGCCGGCCGTCTAACCTATTTGTGTTACCCTATTATAGATTATTTACTAAGGTTGCTAAGCTTACTTACTATATAACTAGTAAAACTTTATTTAATTAATCCGTAAAGCCCTAACTAATTATTAAAAGCGAGTGAGTTATATTAAGATCTCGCTATAAAGTGCCGGGAAAATATATAAATCTATACCGTCCTTTTAAAGTCTCCTTAGTAACTAGCATTTAAGGACCCCTTTAGTATTACCTCCTATACTAGAAATATCTATATTAGCCTATAAGTTTAGCTATTAATTCCTTATACTCTTTTTTTTATAAATATAAGACCCGGATTACTAGACTATCCTAGAGTTAGTGCTTAATAAATATAAGAATTAAAGGTTAACTACTAATAGTAAAACTGTGGTGGTAGTAGAAATGGCGAGAAAGTATTAGACTAAAAGGATATATATATGCTAGCGGGCGTTTTAGTATCCTAGGATATTGGAACGATTACGCCGCTATATAGTAACTGAAGCCTATAGGATAGCAAACCCGGTGGCATTATATGGCCGTTTTAGAGATGTTAACTATTATATAGTTAAGAGATAAGAATATAAAATACGGATCTTAGAGGTTGCTTAACTGGTAGTAGTATGTATGGTCTTAATCTCTATATTAGCTTATATAACTGCCTAATTATTAAAATTATAAGTCCGATACACGTCTTACTTAGAGGCTATTATTTAGGATTCTAGTGCCGACTAATAGCTTCTAATTAGTTAGAAAAAAAAGCACGCGCGGTAAGTTACGGCAGAATTCACGTGACGAATATTAAAATATTATGAATATTAAAATATCTTAGCACGTTCCTTTTTATTGACCTCTATTAATACCACTATATATATAGTAAATATGGTAGATCTTACTGTAATTAAGTATAGCAAGTGCCATATCTATAAGCCCCGCCTTAACTTTGTTAAAGACGGCCCTTTAAAGAAGCTTTTAAAGCTATGTTAGTAATATTAGTTAAAGGCACGTCTTCCCTATATACTACTTCTACTTTTACTTACTTTTTTAGATCTCTAAATATAATTTAAATAAGCGGAGAGCTCTTATAGAGTTAGGTTCTACTACTAAGAATTATCCTATAAGGCGCTAGCGAACTGCTCCACCTGAAAATAATACTAAGAACGCCTTCCTGCCTTACGGCTAGAATAGCTAAGATACCCTTAAAATAGCTTAACGGCGGAAGACAATTAGGGTAATATAACAGGAATACCGCATTCTTAATCGGCGGGGTGAAGCTCACTCGCCTAATCCTCCGCTATATACCATAGATAAAGCTCCGTGCAGTAGAAGAGGCAGTCTAGATAGCCTAAATACGTCCTTGCCGGAACTAGCTCCTATGCCTACTCTACCGCCAATACCTACTCTACCGCTAATACCTACTCTACCACCAATATCACCTTCTTTGTGGCAAGCTCCCTTATAGCAAGCTCCTTTGCAGCAAGCTCCCTTATAGCAAGCTCCTTTGCAGCAAGCTCCCTCGCGGTAAGCTCCCTTGCAGCAAGCTCTAGCTACGGCCACATCACTACCTATTTTGGCTGTTGATTAGGAGCGAATTAAGAAGTTTAGGAGTATATTATAGGCTAAACGTATAAAGACGTGCAGTCGTTATAAGGAGCGGTGGTTCCAAATGGGCCTAGCTACGGAGGGTAACAATATAGGTGTATATAAAGCCTGCATTAAGGACGCTAATAGTCTTAAGGATCTAACCCTTCCTCCCCTATTTAGTGATAGCAATGGGCTCGATCCGGGGCCTGTTCCTGGCTTTCTACCTATACTTACCGCGGTAAAGGAGCTTCTGATTGCGCGCGTATACGTTTATCTACAAGTCGTGCATATACGCGGCTAGCAATATCGCTATACTGGCCACGTCTGCTGCTTTGGCCAGAACATACTAAAGACTTAGAGGTAGCTGCCACGGCTACCTACTGAACTCTATATACTGGTCGTGAGGCCTACGGTAGTAGAGGGTGGCGAATACCTAAGTTGGCGGTTTACTAAGCGGTATACCGTAAGGCGCTCTGCTATAGTATAGTAGCTTTACTTTCTAAAGGTTAATTATCCTAATTATCGCGACGTTAAAATATGTAGCACCTAGCTTACCAGCTTACCCGAAAATGGCTCTATATTAGATTAGCTACCTTATATTAATAAGTTAGAGTCTAATTTTAGTGGCCTAACGGCTTACCTTACTACTTCTATGTAACGTTCTATTGTTAATCCTCTACCTACCGAGCTTAGCAGTAATATACTAGACGGCGAATTTAATAATAACGTACTAGATACTTTAGTTCCTAATCTAGTGCCTAACCTTAATAAATTAGAGCTTTTGGGTTATAAGGTTTAATACTAATAAGACCTATAAGCGGGCCTAGAGGTTCCTACTATGCGATAAATACCTCTCTCTAAGCGATTAGCTAGTTTTATTATGCGTAGCGCCTTTCCTACTCTGTTTTCTTATAGTAAAGCCGATTTTAATATGCTATAAAGCCGTATAGTTACCCTAGCTGCGTACGCTAAGCATATGCTTAAGTATTAGGATAGTTGGTTTGGCTGCTACCCCTTATTTTGCTACTATGTATTTAATCGGATTATAAGAGAGTAAGCCCTTAATGTTACCTGCTTCCTCTGCAGCTAATTAGATAAAAATAGTCTATCTTTAAATAAGCTTAGTAATCTTATAAATAGTAATGGGGGTGGCTAGTTACTAAATAAGATTGTATGGTATATATGGAACCTTAAGGGCACTAGATTTTACTGGAGGTAGAAGAGAAATAAGCTTATAGCTTATGCTAAGAATATTAAGAGCGGGTCTCTATTCTTTATACTTAGCGCTGCTAATCTATATTAGTATAATCTACACTCTTATATACCTCTATTTAATAAATATAAGGCTGTTAATAAGGCTTAGCGCTACCGGATTGCTTCTTAGAATCTTAACGATAATCCGTATATTGCTGCTTACTAGCTGTATTGCCGCTTCGATCTGTTTAGGAAGCACGTGCTTATAGGCCTATTTAATAGCACTAACTTTTGGTCCTAATATAAGTGGTAGGTATAAGGTAGCGGCTATATATATAGCTTCTTATGGAGTTTAATAGCCTTAAAGCTAGATCCGTTAGCTATTAAATTAAGGGCGGCTTTTGCTGAGTATTGGGCTACTTTTATATCTATAATTAATTCTGATTAATCTAGGCCTCCCAATCTCTAATATCCTTCTGCTCTTAGCTATAAAGAATAGCTTAATACTAGTGAGCTTCTTACTGCCTACCTTAATTGATTTTAACGGCACCGTAATTGCACCGAATTTTACTGCTTAAGATTAAAAAAAGGCTCCACTGGAGTAAAGGAGTGCCGCTTTTATTTTCTATGGTCTCTCTATAATAAGGCCGCTGTATTAAAGGATTAAAATCTATATTACTAGACGTTCTGTTTATAGCGTAATAATAAGCTTCTTAATAGTTATAATGCAGCTATAATATTAGCGTAGATGGCGAATATTGATACGTTACCCGCTATAAGCGTATTAGTAATAGTTAACTATATAGGTAAGTATTGCAGTAAGGAAGAGAAGAAGTTAACTTCCTACTAGGAGTTACTCTAATTAGTATAGCCATATGCTAATAGCCTTTATGCCTTTAGTTTAGTTATAGCTAGGTTTATAAATAAGCTTATTACTAAACGCGATTGGTTAGCGTAGGAGGTATACCATCTGCTTTTTGATATTTCCCTTTATAAAGGCTCTAGGAATATAGTAACTTTAGACTACTACTAGAAGGACGATTAAAGCGCTATGTATAAGCTTAATAATGGGTAACTAAGAGGGTGCGGACTGTCTAACTATAAGAAATATAAGCGCCGCCTAGATGGGGTAGAGGACGTTACTTTCCTTAATTTTCTACTCTATTTTAATTACTCTACTTATAAGCGTTAGCTAAGAGCAAGGCCTTAAGTTATATCGTACTTTCCATGATATAACGGCGATTGTTTCTATCTATAGTATTCTAAGTTCTGCCATATAAAGCTTATTCTTTATAACCCGTAGAGGGAGTATAAGGAAGTAGCTACTTATACTAATGGATTTGGGGCCCCTAATTATGTGGCTTCCTATTAGGCTTATATTAACTTTTATTAGTACCCGCCTAACTACTTCTATAATTAGAAACTAGAGGAAGGTTATAAAACTGCTAATAATATTAATAAGTTTAAGGGCGATTTTGTAGATGACTTAGAGCTATACTAGTCTTTTAAGGCCCTATATACCCGCGTTCGAAATACTAACAGAGTTAAAATTAAGGATTCTGATAGGCTTAGTAATAGGGAACTTAATTATAACTATAACTAGAGTACGTATCGGGGTACATACCCGCAGCTTAATAAGAGGACTTATTGGCAAGAAATACGGCTATAGCCTCTACCGTGGAGCCGCCTATCCTAAATAGTAACTCCGTCCTCCTTATAACTAGGTTAGCGTTATATCTATAATATTATAGTTAATTACTATAGGCAGATCTAAGCGGGCCTTGGCCCCCCCTTACTGTGAATTAATGTTAATAGAGAGGTAGAAACCGGCAAATTATATCTTATTGCTGTCCTCTCTACTACACTCTATAATATAGTAAGGGCTAATAGCAAGCTATTGCTATTAGCTTAAGCTGCCCCTATTAGGGTAGCTGCCTTTAGTATTAACGGCAGAACTATATACGATCTATTAAGGTTGCCGGTAAATCGTTTATTTAAGAAATTGCCTACTGCTAGTCTTACGCCTCTATAATAAGCTTTTAAGGATATTTACTATCTTATTCTTAATGAGAAATCTATAATTAGGCAAGTATATCTAGCCTAGATTGATTACCGCCTCCGTTAGATTTACCCTACGTATAACAACAACTACTTTAGAGGCTTAAATATCTTGCTAGTAGGCGATTTCTATTAGCTTCCCCCTGTAGGTTAGGCGGCCTTATACAGTAATCTACCCGCTAGGCCGTTAGAGCTTACTAGCTATAGAAAGGGAGCCTATAAGGCGATTAACCAAATAGCTGTCCTAGATTAAGTTATGCGGCAGGGCGGTAATAACGCTAAGAGCTTTATATTTAGGACCGCCCTTACGAAGCTACGTAGTGATTTTATAAGTGATTCGACCTAGAAGCTTTTTTTAACTAGGTATAAGTAGGGCCTATTTACTAATAAGGTTGCGGGCTTTAATAACGTAATTCGGCTATATAGTATACGCGCTGCTATAGGTAAGTATAACGCTATTTAGCTTTACGACCTTTTATAGCTAGTGGTGGCTATTAAGTTAGTTAATACTGGTGTAGGTGTGCGGAAAGTTACTCCTAATTAGTGCGATACTATAGAGAATTTAGCCCTATATATTGGCGTGAAAGTAATACTAATATAGAATATCTGGGTTGAACTAGGCTTAGTAAACGGTACTACTAGTATAGTTAAAGATATTATATAAAAGGGACACGCGGATATTAAAAAGGATTAACCCTAGTTACTACTAATTATAGTAGATAGGTATAACGGACCTGCCCTATTTACTTAGTAGGATAGTAAGAAAGTTATCCCTATATTTTCCGTGCTTTATAAGTAGGAGGGTATAAGAGGCTCTTACTTACGGCGTTAATTTCTAATTACTCTGGCTTTTGCTCTTACTGTATATAAAAGCTAGGGCCTAATACTTAACCGGGTGGTTCTAGATATTAAGGAAAAGGATAAGATAGCTGGGCTAACCTATATAGTAATCTTACGAGTTAAGAAGCTTTTAGGGCTTATATTTGAACGTAGGTTTAATATAGAACGATTTTAGTTATCTATAAGTAAGACTAAAGAGGTATAACAAGAAGATTTTATACGGAGGTAGTAGTAACTACTCGTAAACGACTTTTCCTAATTAGGAAATTATATACTGGCTCAGAGGTAAGTGGAGAATGTGGTATTTGTCTTGGTTTCCTGACTTTTAAATGGCTTAATTACGAAATTTAATTTTCTAAATTTTAACCCCCCTATCCGTTTTACCTTTTTACTGCTTCTTGAGCTGTTAGATATATATATAATAGTATATAGGGAGAATTGGCAGTATTACCGGATTAATATTACTGCTATCTATAGCGTTAATTGATTTTTGGAAATTTTTAAGTTTTTTTTAAAGGGCGGAAATGTCGCTTATATAAGGAGTTACGTGACCTCCAAGAATATATGCTACTTGGGACCGCATATTAGCAGCCACGACTTCTCTATACTATAGTTAAGATTTTATATATACCGCACCTGGAGCTACTTAAAATAACTATTACCTATAGATCTGCCGATTTATAAATTAAAAATTAGATATAGTTAGAGCTGTTAGTAGGGGTTATTAATCGCGCTCCCTATAACAAAATCCGACTAATAAACGAACTAACGAATTAAATTAAAAGTTTGGAACGTCTAAATAAGGTTCTGCTAAGACGCTAGCTAGACCCTAACCTAGACCCTTCCTAACCTATTAAATTCTAAAAATAACGACCTCTACTAAATTAAAAATTAACCTTATCCTTGATAAGCCATCTAATTAGATTTAATAGTTCTTTATTATCTAAGACATAGCTAAAACTAATAAGGTATGGCAGTATATCGACCTATTTAAGAAGAAAGACGATCTTCTAAAGCTAGAACTATTAAGTTGGCCCACACTAAGGGATATACTACCTACGGCTACATTAATAGCAAAGCTAGACCCAAATTAGCTTACTGCCTATAACTAGCTCTATGCTGAATATAAGGACGATCTACGCGTATACTAGAAGTAAAATAGGCTATAAACGATATTAACAACTACATCGTTCGCACTATATCGGTAGCCTACCTTTTACTTATTAACAGCCTCAGTAGTCAGTTATATTAAATATTTAAGGCGTCTTTACTACTGTAGTAGCCACTGCAGTGATAGAGATACCCCGTATTTTAGTAAGCAATTACATCTTATACGAGAATCTCGTGCTTATTAGTACTTACCAAATTACGTACTCGCAGGGCCTCCTCCCATCTATAAATACTCCCTTCTCTATACCTTCCTCTCTTCTTTTCTTCTTCCTTATAAGAGCTGGAGGTGCTCTAATACTCCTCCTTAGTCCCCACTGAGGGATCTATTAGTTGATGTGGCAATATAGACAGCATCAGACGAGGAGACGGGCGAGAGAGAAGACAAGAAGGACGGATGAGCCTCCGGTAGGTATTAGTCGAGCAATATTAACGGCTGGTTTTTGTCACCCAAAAATTGGGTTATGTGATGATATTTAGGAACGCAAATATACACCCCCATCCCATACTTACACCACTACTAAATATTCTAAATTTTGCACTCGGAGCTACTTATAATAGGCATTCCTAAGATATCTGCCAGTTTAAAGCTCTGCAATTAAACGTTATTAACATTTTATATAGGGGCCGTCAATTAAGCTCCCGGGACACAATTTTTAAAGTTTAACACTATACTAATATCACGACCTTCTTACAGTGGCCAAGCCACCCCTAATCTCCTCCCCTCTCTCCCCTCCCTCCCATTACTCGGCGCCGAGCTATTATGTGGTCACCAAGCCATTACGTCGTCGTACGTCCGAACTGGGTAGGCAATGACGTGGTTAATAGTTATTAAGCATTAAAAATATTTAGTATATAAAGCTTTAAATTGGAATTATAATCTACTATATTATATCCTACGTAGAGGGCTCTATATTAAAGCTCTGCAGTCCAAATATATACTATATTCGTAACCAATATAATCTTTAAGCCCAGCTTAAGTAGGGCGCCTCGGTCACTGCAGTAGATCCTTACCTAGCGGTAGCCAAGGCGCCTTAATCTTACTACTACTTCTAAATTAAGCAAAAGCTCTATATAGGGGGGTCCCAGGGGGTCTCCCCCTGGAAAACCTCATCTCTATATATATTAATTAAAGTCTATATAATAAAGCTCTAAGTTAAAGCTTTGGGTTATAAACTCGGGTTAAAATTTGCGTCAGGGGACCAACGTTCCGCATATTATAAGATACTTCTTTATTATAGAGGTGTAAGGTATAATTAGGTGCGGGGAGGTATAGAGGATAAAGGGGTAGTCTTTAAGGCCTTAGAGGGCCTGTATTCTTAAAGAGCGTTAATAGCAGTATAGATAAATCCTTAAAAGTAGTAGGAGAAAAAAAGACGCCTTAGCTGTTGCGAAGTTTCTCTTACTAGTAAGCTGTGACGCTATATACATTCCTTAAGGCGGGCTAATAAGGCCCTAATTAGCTATATATCCACAGCTATAAGCTTAGACTAAGAAATTAGCATATTAACTATAGTAAATTATACTATAATAAATCTGCGGGATGCGTAGAGTTGTTTCGAGCTAACTAGGGCCGTTAGTCCTTTTAATTAGAGGTACTAACCGGTATTGCAATATTATATAAAGATCTGCGTTATAGTAGCTATAAGGCTAATAAGGACTTTTTAGTATTCCTATAAGACTCTGAGAATTAAATTAGGGTTATTTATTAGTTCCGACTATGGGAAAAGCTTAATAGTAGTGCTATAGAGAAGAAGCCCTATTTTACTATAGAAGGAGGATCTCTATAAACTAGGCGCGAAGACAATAATGTAAACGTAATTTTTGGTAAAGGAGGGGTCCTAAGAATTTAGGAATAGTTGTAGTATATAACTTATATAGAATTATAGTAAACCCTAACATATGCGTAGAGTTATAGTTGCTTAAAGTTAAAGTACCCCTTATATTTTCCGGTACGGTAGGCTTTCCGCAACCTAGGGATGGATATTAGTGTCCTTTTTCTACTTTAGAATTTAGTATAGCTAGGGAAATGGTTTATAAGTATTGGATTTATAGAGGAAATTGTTTAAAGATTACTAGGAGTTTATTAATAGGATATTATTTTATTTTTAGCCTCTAATAATATAACTATATATCCCCTTAAAATATAGATTTTAGGAATAGAATAAGTTAGGAGGTTATATTATACTAAGGGAGTCGCCTTTAGACTTACGGAAACTATTATTACTATCTATTACTTATACTGTTTTAGTATATATATATAATTACCTACCACTGTCTTTAAGATTATTTAGAAGCCGTTAGCTGAGATAGAAAAAAGGTACCGCCACTAATTAAGAGAGGATTAGTGGTATATATAGTGCGGGATTTAAAGTTAGGAATAGTAGTAGTTTGGGGGCCCTACTAAGGGAGGGGGTTTAATGGCCCCCCCTAGATAGGGCCGGCAATAATATTAAGGTTAGAGCAGGTTATATAATACTCGTTTTTCCCATTAGGCAAACCCTAAAACGCTTAGCTCCGTTAGCTATTACTATACCTAGTATAATATATATATAGAATCTATTTTTAAATCCGTAAGGATAATAAGGTCGGTCTTATACTACTATTTATTAGTAGACTTGGGCTGGCTAGGAATAGGGTTAGGAAACTCTTTTTAGTATATGGTAGAGATAGTACTACTGTTAATTTAATAGTATCTATTATCGTTAAAGTTCTAAGCGGTTAAGAGTCTCCCTCTCTAATTACCGCTAGTGCTATTTACTATCTACTATAAAACGTCAGTTAATATTTTATAATCGCTTAACTAGGTAGTTCTAAAAATAAAGATTATACTAGCCGCTCTTAGCTTACCCAGCTAGTTTTACGGCAGCGTAACGTGGCTGTTTTTAAGATATTTTATAGCGACGTAAGCCCCTAGTTTAACCTAAAGTTGTAAAAATTTCGCTATTTAGTTAGTGTTCCTCTATATTAGAGTATATAAAAGATCTAAACCGTTTACTTTTATCCTATTTAAGACTAATAGTGGTAAGAGATATATCTATAAGGGTAACTATTAATCCCTATAAAAATCCCGTTTTTAATAACTATAAGCTATTTATTCTAAGTATAGGTGAGACCTTAGCTATATAAAAGGGCTATTAGGAGGAGGTAGAGAAGTAAATATATACGTAGAATACTAAAATATAAGGCTATTTAAATTACTTGTAGCGAATATAGAGGCAGAACTATTGCTATTTAAGCGCACCTTATTTATATTACGTTCTATATAGGGTCCATTTTTAGCACCCTAATAGGACCCGTTTTGGAAGCCACTAAGCCTAAACTATTTACCAATGCTATTTACTTTGAAATTGTGCATGTAAGATACTACTTTACTATATTCCTCCTCCTCTACCTTTTTCCTGTAAAAGAGAAATTTTATAAATTTTTTTAAAATATTATATTAGCTTGTAAATAGATAGTTGTATATAAACTAGGTAACCTAACTTATATTTAAAAATAGATTAGCTAAAACCGGCCTACTATAGATAAATTATTTTACTATAATGGGCTAGATTTAGGCCCTTTTTAGACTTATATAGTCTATAAAGAAGCTATTAACCCTATATTTTGCTTTCCAAGTTAATTGCTATTTAAGATATAGATCCTTCTATTACTTATTACTTTAATAACTTTAATTATTCTAGGGTCCTAGAATTAATATAATTGTTCCACTAATAGAATTCTGAGTATTATTATAGATGCTAGCTAAGGAGTTAGTAGTTTAAGTATAGAATTATTCTTTCCGCTATTTGCTTACTATAGTAGCGCCTAAAATAATTTACCCTAGGTAGTAGATAACTATCCCTTAATACTTCTTTAAGCTAATAAGCTTTAGAGCTACTCCCTATAGGCTTAAATATTCTTAATTCTGCTAGCGATCTTATAGTTATAGGAGTAGCTAACTAGAATGGGTTTACTAGAACCGATGCTGCTCTTTATATAGCGAATTTCTTTTCCCTTAGCGGAGTTAGCTACTAAGTACTTATATTTAGAGAATAGTTAATAGACCTTTCTAATATAATAACTATAGATCTAGGTAGAGATAGTGGCGTTATTTCTATTAAATTCTTAATGTATACTATAGATAAACTTAGCGGGGCCTTTGTAAATTCTATGGTTTAATAGGGTAGTTCTTTTTAGGGGGTGTATATTTTCACTATTCTATCTACGGGATAGGGTTAAATATTAGTTAGTTTATTAGCTACTAATACCGTAAATAGTTACCTATTACCCTCTATATTACGGACCTTATATCTTAAGTATTATAACTACTTAAAGGACTAGAGGATATAAGAGTCCTAATAGGTTTATTAGGTGAGATAGATTCTATAGACCTATATAACAAGGGATAAGTTACCTAATATTATACTAGGGTAGAAAATCCAATATTATTTTAAATAACCTATAATTAATCTAATACGTAATAGTTATTAAATGTGCCCTACGGCAGAATAGAGCTCCTAATATATTTTAATATACCATTAATACTTAGCATTTTTTTAACTCCCTTCTATAGTTATTATACCTTTAACTGTTTTAATCTCCTACGCGTATTTATAATAGCTTTTATTAAATTATTCTTTAGTATAGTGTTTAGGTTTCCCGCTCTCTTTTACTATAGAGTATTATCTAATATATATATCTTAAAGGCTTTAATAATATCTATCCTTAAGCGCTCCGGATCTAACTTATTATGCTAATTACTAACTTAGAGACTATTTATTTAATACGCCGAGTTCCTTATAATTATTAGACCGCAGCTTAATATATTTCTTTATTAAGGGGTAGGCTGTTCTAAAGCCGATATTAGCTTTATAAGAATTTCGTCTAGCGTTTTAGTACTTACTACCTTAATATATTTAAATTCTAAATAGCCAAACTCTTCCTATCTTAGTATTAGCTTTAGGGGTTTTCTAGTACTAAAGCTAACTTACCTATACTAATTTCCCAACTCGACTTAACCTCTCTATACTATTAATAATACTTTTACTTGCTATTAAGTTATAGTAATAGATTTTTTCTTTTTGCTTATTTATCTCTAGTAATATAAAGTAGTTGCTATTATAGTTTAGTAGGCAGAAATAAATTAGCTATATTTCTCCCCCTTACTATCCTTAGGCCTCTGTTACGGACGCTTTAAGTACAATATTACGACTACTTGGAGAGGAGTTGGAAGAAGCTAGTTAGTTAATACAAGCACGGTCCAGGATAAAGCCGATAGAACTATGTAATAAAGAATAGTAGACGAAGTCATGTAAGGTAATCTGTGTAATCTGTATAATCTGTAGGATCTATAACAAAGTAAACAGAGCACGTGTATATCACGTATAAGAAGGATTTCTTAGGAGTACGGTCGTGTATTTAAAGGACTACAGTCCCTACCTAGATAGTTCCTTCCTTGTAGTGATTCTTAGAATATAATTAGAGTTAATATATTAGGCAACCACTCCACTAGTTATTATTACGTTGTTAACTTCCTGCTTTACCTACACACCTAGCCTATTAATAGAACCCACTGTAGTATTTCCTATAAGATTCCGTTATATAATTACTACCTAGTTACGGTAACAAAAGTTAAACAATATACCACCAAAAGCAGCCACAACAACGCTATTAACGGTAGTAATGACCTTAGGGTTAGGTAACGACACTAGTATAGTAGATACTAACTTGCAACTAGTTACAGTCGGACAATTATAAGAAATGGTTAATTGATTGACAGACAATTATAGGATACTTAAAGAAAGGATTAACGGAACTGGAGCAGCTAAGGTTAAGTTACCCTTAATTAAACGATTTTTAGGAGAGAGATTAAAGCTTAAAGGATTCCTTACGCAAATGCACTTTAAGGTTATACAGGAGGGAGTAAAACTAGGAACATCTATAGATTAAGTCGCTTATGTAGGATTATTCTTAACAGGACGGGCACTTAAATAGTTTAAACCTTACCTTATGGAGGTACAGGAGCACGGTATAATAACTACCAATTAGGAGGTACGATTTATATTCTTAAGTTAGAACGGGTTTACAGAATAACTTACGCAAATATTTAAAGACCCGGAGGTAATAACTACGGTAGAAAGAAAGCTTTAGGACCTAGTATAACGAACTTTAGTAATCGAGTATATAACGCAGTTTTAGACGTTGGCTATATAGGTTAAATAGAACGACAAGGCGCTTATAGCATAGTATAAACAGGGACTTAAGGCAAAAGTCTAGGACGTAATTATTCTAATAGAAGATGCAGACACCCTTAGGGAATTAATAGATTAAGCGATAAAGATTAATAATAGGATCTACTAAAGGGAATAGGCTAAGAAAGGCTAGGATAGAGTTCTACAATTATATAAGACGTAGAGTACGCAACGACTAAAGCAAACCTAGAAACTATGGTATAGCGCAGAATCGATAGACCTAAGCGGTATAAAGGAAACCTATAAAAGATGGATAAAGCGATTATAAAAGCCTAGAGGGTAAGGACCTAGTAAATAAGGGTTAGGGGAGCATAGGCCAAACTAAGTATCTTAGCAGTAGAAGACGTTTAGGCGTAACCTATAATAATAAAAATGGTTTTAAAACGGAGCTTATATAAATTGCGGAAAATAGGGTTATTTCGCCAGAGACTATAGAAGTAGTTAGTATAACCACGCAGTAAAGAGAACTAGACTAGTAGACGACATACACATATAGAGGGACAATAGTATACTGCGAGGAACCAAAGAGTATTTAATTAAAAGTTTCGCGTTTTGTTATAATAACGCATACTAAATTTATAAAGACGTTAAGTACAGTATAAGCTATTAGCCATAGGAGCCGAGACCTTTAGAGTATAAGGAAACCAACGAACCATTATATAGATCGGATATTAAGGACAATAAATTTAATATAGGCGAAATATTTAGTAACGATAAGGTAATAAAAGCAGCTTACTAGGAGCATATAGACCTTAAAGATGTTATAAAAGAGGTAGAAGATAATTCTACTACAGAATAGGGAATATTAGTAGGGATCGAGACCCCACTAGACACGATGTTTATTGCTTTATAAGACGTAAGAGAAGTAGGACGACGAACTACTTCGGCACTTAATAAAGGCAAAAGGCTATAGGCTTAAGATTCTTAAGAGGAGATAAGATATACCTAAAGACCTATAATGGACGAAAACCGATAGAATAGGGCAGTAGCTCAATTTAAAGGCATATAAATGAGCTTGGGATAGAGTTTCCTAGAGGTACAAGATTCTCAAGATAAGATAAGTAAGATTTAAGACTCTTAAGACGAGATAAGGACACCTAAGCCTAGTTAGACTAAGGTAGGAGCGAAGCTTAAGACAGAAGCAAGCTTAGGATTAAGAATTCCATAGGACTAAGATTTTACTATATAAATAAGGACCATTAATAAGGGAATTTAGAAGTAAGAGGACTTTAAAAATCTACTCGCAAGACACAAAAAGAAAGAAACTATAGCAGAATTTAGGGCAAGAATTACCGCATGGCAAGAACAGAAACTAGATAAGAGATCTAGTATGCTAGGACGTATAAAGGACAGAGTACTAGTACAAAGAATTACTAATAGGCCTAAGGTAGGCATACTAAGAGCTAAATAGCTTACCAAACTAGAATAAGAAGAGGATTTAGGGATTCTAACTAGGTTCGAAAAACAATATACAAAAGGCTATTATAACGTAGTAATAAGAAGATACTTCCTTACGGATAGACCGTATATACTTAAAGAGCTATACCAAAAGTAGTATAGATAAAGACACAACGATAAGTAGGAAGATTTCTATATATAGCTGGATAAAAAAGTTATCTAAGACCACCCGATTATAGAAAAGGCCATAACTTATATTAAAGAAGCCTTAATTATAATATTAAAAGATCTAGAGGAGTAATTAGAGGACTAGAGAAGTAAAAGGTAAATCTTAGTACTTATAAATAAAGTCGCAACCCTTAGATTAACACGAGAGAGGTTTAAACTTAAGGATAAGGACGAGCTAAGAGTTAATCTAAAACACTAAGCATATTATATATTGGCGTAGATCGCGTATATAGATAATATATATAACATATATAGAGTACCTAAAGATAAGAACCGGAAGTATCTAGTAAGAATATATTAGATACCGGATGAGGCGAGATATAAAAACGTCAAATATATATATAGTTGGCACCCTATAGAAGTTTAAAGCTAAAAGGACTTAATACTTTAACTAGGAAGATTCCTTATAGAAGAATACCTAGATGGACGACAGTAGTGGGAATATCTAGAGAATACCTATTTATAGTATATTAAAGACAAGAAGCAAACTAAGTATTGGCTAAAAGTAAACTAAGTATAGGTAGGATCTAGCAGCTAGTAATTGGGAAAAGTGGAGGCCTATAGGACTAGAGGGAACTAGTAGTAGAGCCTTAGACCCTTAAAGGAATTTAAGGACAACACCTAAACCTACGAGTTAATTAGCAAGATTAATAGTTCAAAGTATTAGTAGATAGTGGAGTAATAAGAAACTACATTTTACTAGCAGCAGTTAAAAGGATAGGGCTACTACATAGACAAAAGGAGCACCCATATCTGTTAGTTACAATTTTAGAAGATCTAATAGCCTATAGAGGAGGTATTATTAACCTTAAAACAGGACCTATTTAGATAACTATTAAAGGAAGACTAGTTAGAATGTCTTTTAATATCTTACTATTAGGATAAGATAAGGCAGTATTAAGAATGCCTTAGTTATAGGAATATAATCTAAAGATTAATTGGGTTACAGGACAAGTTAATATAAGAAATACTTAACGATGTAAGATGCAATAACAGACCAAGTTAGTATAGTACTAAGTAGGAGCGACCTACAAAGAAATAGAAAAAGGACTAAGCCATATACTAAAGAGATACCATAAATATAGTAAGAAGCTATAGTTACTAGAAAGTAAGAAGCTGTTAGAGTATATAGCATAGGATTATAAAATAGAGTTAGAGCTAGGAATAAGTCTAAGGTTCTTTCTAACCTATAAGCTTATAGAAAAGGAGTTATAAGCACTTAAAGAGTTTATTTAAGAAAACTTATAAAAAGGATATATTAGACTATCGCAGTCATCGGCAGGTTATCTAGTACTATTTATACTAAAGAAGAATAGTAAACTTAGGCTATATATTAACTATAGATAGTTAAACAGCATTATAAGGAAGGATAGGTATCCTTTACCCTTAATTAGCAAAATCTAAGATAGGATAGGCAACGTATAAATCTTTATAAAGATAAATCTAAGATAGGCATACTATTAGATTAGAATTAAGGAAGGCGATGAATAGAAAGCAGCTTTTAGATTAAAAGAAGGACTATATAAACTATTAGTTATGCAATTCGGGCTTATAAATGCACTATTAACGTTTTAGAAGCGTATTAACAATATATTAAGAGAACATTTGGATGAATTTGTTATAGTATACCTTAATATTATTATTATCTACTTAATAACTAAGGAAGAATATAGAAAACACGTTAAATAGGTCTTAAAGAGACTATAAGAAAAATAGATGCTAGTAGCAATTAAAAAATGCAAGTCCTTTATAAGGAAGACAGATTTCATTAGATTTATTATTAAACTAGGCTAACTTAATATAGATCTAAAGAGGATTAAAGCTATAGTAAATTGGTAAGAACTAAAGAACGTTACACAATTAAGATTGTTCTTAGGGTTTTGCAATTACTGCAAAAGGTTTATAGCATAGTAGTTAGCAAATACTAAGCCATTTATAAGATTAACGAAGAAAGAGGAACTATGGGTATAGGGAAATAAGTAAAAAAAGTTATTTACGAAACTTAAGGAATTATTTACCTAGGAACTAATCCTTAAAATCTACTAACTAAAGTTAGAAACGGTTGTGGAAATAAATATATTAGACTTTATACTAGGGGTATACTTCCTATAAAAATATAAAGATGAATGGCACCTAGTGGCATACTATAGTCGGAAGACAACACCACTAAAGTTAAACTATAACATTTATAATAAGGAGTTATTAGGTATAGTTACAGTACTTAAGGAATAAAAAGCATTCTTATAAGGTATAGAAAAACTATTTATAGTTAAAATAGATTATAAGAACTTAATAGGATTCCTAATAATAAAGGAACTTAACTAAAGATAAGTTAGATAGGCAGAGATGCTTATAGAATACTATTTTAAGATTTAGTATACTAAGGGTATAGAAAATGCACGAGTAGATACTTTAAGTAGAAAGGCTAAACTATAGAATAATAAAAAGCTATTAGGGGCTTTACTATAAAAAGATATAGATAGATTAATCAGATACAATTATCCGAAAATTACAGCAACTTAAGAAGAAAAGTTAGAAAGAATTTATAAGACACTAGAAAGCTTTTAGGTATAAAGAATTCTAAAAGCATAGCTAGAAGATTTATAGATGGATATATATAAGAACTAAGAAGCTATATATATTCTAAAAGGTATAACAGAGTATTTCGTAGAAGATTTCTATAAGGGAATAACTTAGGGACACAACGGAGCTATAGGCTTAGTATTAAGACTTTAGGAAGAATATATTATTAATAGAATTTAGAGGATCGCTAGAAGGGTTATTAAAGAGTATCTAAATTACTAAAGGAATAAACTAATAAGGTATAAGCTTTATAGAGAGCTATAACCTATTAAAATACTAGAGAGACTATAGGAGGTTATATTATAGGACTTTATTATTAAATTACTAAAGTTAAAGGATCCTATTACTGGACAAGATTATAATGCAATCTTAGTAATAGTGGATAAGCTTATAAAGTAGGGATACTTTATAGCATGCATAGAAGAAATCTTAACAGAAGATATCACTAGAATCTATATTAAAGAAGTGTTTATAAGATATGGAGTACTAAGCAAGATTATATTAGACAGAGATTTAAGATTTATAGCAGTATTTTAGGAGGTATTTTTAGCAGAATAGGGAGTTAGAGTAGTAACTTCTACTATATATTATCCGCAGATAGACGGTTAAACGGAAAGACTAAATTAGACACTAGAATAGTATCTAAAACATTATATTAATTACGTACAGAATAATTAGGTATCGCTATTACTAGTTATATAGTTTGCATATAATGTAACACCTTAAGAAGGAATAGGTATATCACTATTTAAGGCAAATTATGGATATAAGCTAAGAATATTATTATTGCCATATTATGTAAAGAAAATAAGTAATATAGCTAAGTAAAGAATAGAGACTTTAATAAATCTTTATACAGACCTTATAGAAACAGTAAAGGTGGTATAGCAAAGGATAAAAAGGTACTACGACACTAAGAGATCTAAGGGACTAGATCTTAAGGAGGGGGATAAGGTATAGCTACTATATAAAAATTTTAAGAGTTAACGACTAAGTAAGAAGTTAGACTACGTTAGACTAAGACCTTTTAAAATTATACAGAAAATTTTATTAGGTATATTTAAGTTAAACCTACCAGCTAGGATAAAGATCTACCCTATATAATATATCGCAATGCTAAAACTAGCACACGGAAATATTAAACTACTAGTTTATAAGGCAGATATATATAGAGGATAAGAGGAAGACAAATAGCAAGTTTTAAAGATTATTAGTTATAAGGACATTAACAATAAAATATAGTATAAGGTTAAGTAGATAGGCTATACTAAGACTACCTAGGAGCTACTATAAAATTTAAGGAACGCTATAAGAAAGGTATAGGAGTATCGGAAGAAATTAGGTTAGGTAACATTAATAAAAAAGGTTTATTAAAAATAAGTCGCTTAAGGGGGACCTAAGAGGAGCAGCTACCAAGCTACTTAAAGTTGTTCCCTATTTAGTTAAGGAACCAGCCCTCTTATTACTAAGTTCCTATAGACCTTATTCTATAAGTTTTTACTCCTTAAAACGGACCTTCTTATACACTTTCTTAAGACAAATTAGTTAAGTAGACGTAGTAAGACGAGAATTAAGAGCACGTTACTAAGTATTAGCAGCCTCCTGCTTTGCGTTACGGGAATAACAAAGTTTAGCTAAAGCCACTAACAGTTTATTATCTAGCTGCGTTGCAGCAGTTTAAACATAAGACCCTATAATAAATTAATTAGGGAACTAGAAGACTATTAAAAGTTATAGGACGTATATACTTAGCGTTAGAAATAGAATAAACGTTATAAGAAGAATAGACATTTGCTTTAGTGCACTTTAAGTAGGATAAGAGTTGCCAAGACAAAGGACTCGCTAGCGCAATATAAACTAACCCCTCTTTTACATAATGAGAACACGAAGATAGTATAATTTTACCTAGTAATAAAATAACGGTAATAGTATAAAACTAATAAGCTATAGAGGAAGGAGTTACTTTAGGTATAATAAATAACAACATTAACCAAATTAATTAGATAGATATTATACCTCTAGTAAACAACTTAGAGATACTAGGAATCTTTAAGGACGAAGATAAAGAGGGGGGAGATGGTATTACGGACGCTTTAAGTACAATGTTATAACTACTTAGAGAGGAGTTAGAAGAAGCTAGTTAGTTAATATAAGTATAGTCTAGAATAAAGCCGATAGAACTATATAATAAAGAATAGTAGATAAAGTTATATAAGGTAATCTATATAATCTATATAATCTATAGAATCTATAATAAAGTAAATAGAGTACGCGTATATTACGTATAAGAAGGATTTCTTAGGAGTACGGTCGTTTATTTAAATAACTATAGTCCCTACCTAGATAGTTCCTTCCTTGTAGTAATTCTTAGAATATAATTAGAGTTAATTTATTAGGCAACCACTCTACTAGTTATTATTACGTTATTAACTTCCTACTTTACCTACACACCTAGCCCATTAATAGAATCCACTGTAGTATTTCCTATAAGGTTCCGTTACAGCCTCTATATAAAACGCTTTAATTTTTTTTCTCTAAACCGTAAAAGGCCTTATAACGCATCTTATTCTACTACTTTTACTAAATAGCTTAAACTATTCTAGTAGAATACCATAACTATACCTTACAAAAGACAGTTTGTCTAATATTACTATTTTAGCTATTAAGAGCTAACTGTTAAACTATTTACCTTAGTGAAGCCTATTAAGCATGTTATAAGGCAACTCTATTCTACTATTAATTGCGATACTATTATCTTTCTTAAGCTTCCGCTTGTCTATAACTTTAATATTAACTTCCTTAATTAAGCAATTAATAGTGGTATTTAAAGATCCCTTTAGTGTCGATCCCTATATTAGAAATTACTTAGTTAATCTATAGGCTATTCCTATACTACTAACTTACCGCCTCTAAAGTAAAGGTAGTTATTAGCTTCTTATACTCTTCTTCTAAAACTAGAGTCTCTACTCTTAGTAAAGTAAATAGAGTATTAAGGTTAGGCTTTCCTTTATTTATTAATACCTCTAACTACTAACTTAGTATTTAGAGCAGCCACTTATAGTTTAAGTTTACTTTAGCGTCTTTAATAAGACTATTAAGTTATCTTATCTCTATTTTAGTGTACTCTCTATTTAAAGCGAGTGTTAACGGCTAGTAGGGGTTTAAAGTTATACTACTTACTAAATCTTTAAACTAAAAAGTATGCCTAAGCCGAGCTCTTTAATAAGCTTCGTGCTTAGCTTAGTCCCTTTACTAAATTATATATTAATTCGTCTCTTTATTAGCTAAATGTTTTTCTCTATAATACTATCGTCCGCTAAGTTATAAGATTTATTCCTCTTTTCTCTAAGAGTTATTCTTCCTATATTTCTAATATATATCCTATATTAACCGTTCGTTATTAGAAGACCTTGCATTCTATTTAGTATATAAATTACTACACCTCTATAATCTACTAGTTTATTCTTTTTAGTATAGATTATATCTTAGGTTAGTTTAACCTAAGTATTATACTACTCCTAAGCTCCAATATATTAAGTATTGTAATCTTTTAGTTTTAAAACTACTCCGCTTTTAGTACCTATATCTATATAGAGCCGTTTAGCTACTTGCCTAAGTTTGGCGGGTTTAAAGGCTTTTTATAACTTTATATCGTTTATAGGATCCTTATATAAACCGTTTTTGGAACCCTATATTAATACTTGCTAAACCTATAGATAGCCCGAGCTGCTTTAACGATTATATCCCTTTTTATAGTGACCTTTATTAAATTTAAAGCTATAGGAAGGCTGAGCAGCAAAGAAATACTCTTAATTAATATTGGTATCTTTTCTTTATAGATCTCTTTATTTTAGAAGAGATAAAAATATTTTTATCTACTTATTGCGTAGGTATAACTAGCGCTGCTGTTTTAATAGGGGGTTCTTAAGGTCGTATAGCATACGTTCCTACTATATTAGTTTAATCTCTGCCTTTATTTAATGCTCTAGGGTTTCTAGCTTCTAAGGTTACTTCCTTTATAAATATTCTACCTACACCTTAGTAATCTATTGCCATTTCTACTCTAATACAATTTTTCTTAGCAATTTAAATATCTTTATTTATATATAGCTCGGCCTCACTACCCTATATACTTTTACCTGGCTCTAAAGTAGCACTTTATTAAACTTCGCTACCGGTATTATAATCCCTAAGAACTACTTAACAGTTTCCTATATTAACCGACGTATTATAAGCCCTAAAAAACTTGGTAATTTATATGGTCAAGATTGCTTCTAGTTTACTGCGAATTAAGCTTGCCCAGATTTTTCCTTTCTTAGTTTCAACCTTAGTAGACTTTAGAGGTTTATAGGAAAGATCCTTGCGTAATATAGTCTTACGTTTTATATACTTTACGCTTTTATTCTAAATATCGTCTCCGCCTTTATTTATATAGCTATATTTTAGGATAGTGGTGGCTAAGGATTAAGCAGCATTAGGGGCTTTTTTATATAAATTATAAATAATTTAACGGAACTAGGCTAGTTTACGGTAAGATTTCTAAAATATAATCTGTTTTTGGTAAAGGGTCTTTATATACCTTTAGTTAGACCTAAATTTCGGTTATTATATCTAAGCTAACCTTAGTAACGAATTTTTCCAAAAGCTCCAGTATTAGTTTGTATTTACTACTTACCAGTATCTTAATCTACCTCTATTTGTAATTAGCTCCCCTCTTAAACTATATATAAAAGGCGCGCTAGCCGCTATAGTTATTCTCTATTCCTACCTATTGGTTAAGGGGCTCTTTCTAAATAACTATCACCTCTACGCTCGCCGAGGCCGGTAAATTATTAAATTCTATTACGGCAGGCTATGTTAAGGACAAATGGTAGGAAATAAAGATTAGTTACTATTATGTAAATGTATAATAGTAGTAGGAGTGGCAAGAAAAAATTTGATTAAGGGTATGTATATATGTGACCTATAGGCCTTGCAATATCCTAGGATATTAAAATGCTATACTAAGGGATTTAGTTAAAGGATTATACTGTATATAGAAACCTAGTAAGGGGGCTAATAGTGCCTATAAAAGCAATTATTAGCTATTGTATAATTTATACTAGGGAGAGTTATATAATGTGAGCTTTAAGGCTACTTAGCTGCGGAAGCTGTCTTTTATATCGCTCCTAGTGGCTTATATAACTATTAAACTAAGTAAGATAAGCTATTAGGTTGAGACGTGTTCGTATTAGGAAGCTATGGCTTAGAAATCCCTGTCCTAACTAATAAAATCGCTATCCTAGGTGCGGTGATTATATAAGTTATAGTCTTGAGTCCAACTAAGGCGCTTTTAGTATATTAGGTTATTCTAGTTGCCTACAAGATAGCTTAGTAGGCTATTAGATTTTTACTTAAGGATACGGATCTAATTGGTTTATTAAGGTTTATAAGATTTAGGTTCCCTTAAATCTAATTATAATATATAAGAGATTAGTATGTTATATAATCTTACCACGCCTATAAATGCGAAGGATGCTTAGAGGATAGAGTAGCTAGATACCGTTTGCCCCTATTTAATGTATATACTGTCTATTAAGGGGCAACACTATTGGCGGCATATACTTACTAAGGTTATAGTATAAATTATTCCTATATCTTTATAGCTTTATCTAAAATAGCTTTAATTTAGGTTTATAAATAGGTTTATTAGCCAATCTATAGTTCCTATAGTCTCTTTACTAAGAGCTAGGCTAAGAAATGCCCCCCCTTTAACCTTATAGCTATAAAGTTAGATATATACCGCGTTATCTTATAGATATTTTAATTAGGGAATACCCGGACTTAAAAATTTGAGTTCTAAACTAGTGGTCTCTATACTCTTATTATCTAAGTACTACTTATATAATTTAGTAGGTAAGTTAGTGGGAATATTAATAGTGTATTAATTTGCTTCTTCTTTTATTATATATATATCCTATAATACTCTATAGAAGGATAGTAAAGTATATTATAATCTCTAAATATAAATTTTAGTACCCTTAATTTCCGCCTCTATCGCCTATCCTTTTATAACCTTTTAAATAATAGCTGGTATAAGAGTAGTTAGTAGTGTTATTATAATAGCGTAGTAGAGAGCTTCTTAGCATAATCCGCTTACCTCGCCTTTCTTTACCTTAATCTTAGATAGTAGTTCCTTAGTCTTTAACTAGAAAATATATAATATAATAATAGGTATAAAGAGGGGGATATAATATACTATACCTAACACCAAATAGATTATTACTTTTAATTGAATACTAAGCTTTAAAAGGATAGCCACGATATAAAAGAAGCGGCTAAATATTAAATAGAAGAATATAGTAATTAAGATAAGCATTAACACCAGCGCTATAATTAGGTAGTCTTAAATATACGTAGAGGTAAGTTTCTTTAAAATCTCTTCTAGCGATTAAAGGTTATTAAGTTAGTCTCTAAAAAAGCTTTTAATATCTTCTAACACTATATTAAAGAGAGCTAATAGTAAGTTATTATATATCTTATTATAAGTAAATCTAGTATAGAATTGTTTTGTGCCTAGTAAGCAATTCCTAAAAACTAATACTTTAATAGTATTAGGAATAGTTATAGTAAGAGTATTTATGGCGCTTTACGCCTGGCTAATAGTACTAGGGATAGCTGTTATAGTATTATTAGTAACACTCGCAAGTTTAATCTAAAAAGATTAGAGAATATTATGCTTTAAAAGGGCGTATGGTATAATAAAGGGATTACCCAGAGGTTTAACAGTAAAATTAAACTAGATTTAAGACCTATTAGTTAAAGTTACTTATATAAAGCTAGATAAAGAGTAAAGTCTTATACTTAGGGTTACAATACCCGCCTTTATATTGCTTTCCTTATATAGTACCTATAGCGCTAGAATTATATAGCAGCTAGTAGTAAGTATAAAGGTAACTAAGACACCTAGTTTTAGTCACGTTCCTCCCTTTAATATAGTAAGAAGATAATAACTTTTAAGAGAATGCTTAAAAACTAGTTCTGTTAAGATAATAATAAGATAGTTTCTATATAAATTTACTTAAAACTTATATAATAAGTTCTTTGGGTTTAAAAAAGGGTCCCTAGTAAAAAAAAAATAACTTATATTAATTTATGGGACCCCAGAACGGGGCTCTTCCCACTATTTTTAGAAATTAATATTAATAAGTAATTTTAGAAAATACGTACTAGAAAAATATAAATACTATATTAGTCTTCTTATTTACTAATAACATCTCCAATTATTAGGATGTGTATTTTTATCTTTATTAAACGCCTACTAAAGGCTATAACCCCTACTAGACCTTAACCTATACTCTAGAACCATTTTAAAACCTCAATTTATTGTTTCTCTTATTAGTTTTTTAATTAGGGCCATAAATAATAATTAAGGGGATTAAGTGCCTTAATTTAAAAACCTCTACCCTAATACTTAAGGCTTAATAATAGGAATAATATATTATGCCTAAATATTATAATACGCCTATATAATAATACCGATTTAGGTAGCAGATTATTAGCACTATTATATAATAATACCAGTTATAAGGAGAGAGTTTTACTTAGGTTATTAAACTTTAGAAAGTACTTATTTAAGTAAAGCATTAATAGCTAGATAATTCTTACTTAGTATAGTTAGAATATAGTTAAATAGATTATATTTAGTATGGCTAAAAGAACCTTCTTATTCTATAACCTTTTATTTTTAGATACTAGCTTTATCCTTTTTCTTATAATACGATTAAAAAATTTAATATTTAAATTTGGGGATATAACCTAGTAAAGGACCTCGCAACCTTTTAGAGGCACTTTAGTCTCTAACTCCTCTAATAGGAGCTGGATTAAATTAAGCCTTTAGGTATACTTTATTATATTACTTTAAATCTCCCATTAAAGTTTCTAGTTAATATTCCTAAGTAAACTTATTTCTTCTTTAGTATGCTATCTAAGCTCTATTTCTACAGACGTCTTATTTTTTAGTTTACTTAGCTCTTAGGCTAACCTAGCATTTTCCTTTTATAGCTTATTAATTCTTGCACTAAAGTTAATTTTAGGGTGGTTTAGTGTTTATAAAAAGTTAGAAAATATAGCAATTTAGGATATCTTATACATGTTTACTAATATTATAACGCCTTACGCATTTATAGAGTTTATCTTTAGGGTAGCTGTAACCTATATAGCCTTAAACATTATACTAATTCCTTTATATAATTCCTTATAGGCACTAATAGAATAATCGCTTATATTCTTTAATAATATTTTTTAAAATAGTTCCCCCTTTTTTAGTAGCACTTTTTAAATATAAGGATTGTCTAGGCTGGGAATAAGATAAACCTATAACGGCTCTATTATAATTCCCAACCTACTCTCTATAGAAGGCTTAGTTATAATTAAATAAGAGCTTACTTAGCCTTACGCATATAGTTTAATAATTACTCTCGGCATTTATTTCTCCACCTTCCGCGTTTAATATTATTCAATTATATTAGAGCTATTTTAGTTTATATCGCTCTAAAACGACCAGCGAAAAGATAAATAAAAGACAATTAATAATTTATTTAAAGTAGGCGATATAGTATTACTTAGCTTTGCTTAAAAAATAATCTAAATTCTAATAGAGTATAGTTTTAGGGAACTAGAGCTAGTTCCAGGATACCCTATTTTGGGACCCCTCTATTTATAGTATAACCAACTATATAATAGAAAAGATAATAACGCAACCTTTTTAATACGTGAATGGTAGTAATATAAATAATTAGTATAAGCTCTAAATATTATAAGCTTATAACTTTTACTTAGGAAGCAACTAATTAAAAACGGTTTCATTCTCTATAAATCCCTCCCTTACTTAATACTATTAATTTACAGCTCCTAGTTATAACCTATCCTATAATACTAAAGCGGCAGATCTATTATTATTTAAATATATATATAGCCTATTATTAAGCACCTATAGTCTTTTATATTGCCTAATCTCTAGCTACTTAATTATGTCTTTTAAAGCCTTTTCTAACGCTGCTTGACTTTTATATATCTCCTATACACACTCTCTAATAGGCTATAATTATATAAGCAGCCTTTTATACGCAACTAGTTTTTATAAATAGTCTCCCTCTTAATAAAGCTTCTTTATAATTCGGCCCTAGATATAATATGCTTTAGCATAAGCTATAATAACTCTTAATAGTTCTTAAGACGGCCATTAATTATACTGCGTAAGTCCACTTTTAAGTATTAGATCTCTTAGCGCATACTAAAGATTTAATATAGTTCTATAGGGGCCGAGATAAGATCCTTAGTCCTATTCCTATAGGTTATATAATTGCTTTCCTATTAAGCAACTAGTGAAAGTATTTTAGGGTATAAGCTAACCCTAGCACCGTAGCTAGACCAATTATTCTACGTGCTACTTATAAATTAATAAAAATAGCTTTTTACTTTTGCCTACGTTTTAGACTATAGAATACTTTAAGAAGTAGAGAATTAAAGTTTATCTAATTTAAGGAGGCCTTCGCCTTACTAAAATATCTATTTAACTAGCACCTATGTAAAACATTTCTTAGCCTAGAGTAAACGATAAAAAACAGAGTTTCAAATTTTCGTATATCCTTTTTAATTTACTATTAGACCTTAGCTTAGAATATAGCATACTAGCAGCTTTAAAAGAGTGTAGAGGAAGGAATTAGAGTAAGTCTTCGCGCTAAATTTGCCTTACGCTACTATCTAATACGGATTTGCTAGGAATACGTAAAGTTAAGGTCTCTTAATAAGATTTATCCAGCCGCTAACTAAATCCTTTCTATAGTTAATAAGAGGCTTTATAACGCTTCTAGCGCTATTAAGATATTATATAAGGAATTATATAGCTATAGAAATGCCCTTACCAATTTAAATACGACTTGCGAAGATATATAGTAAAAACTTTACAATTATGCTAGGGCATATAAAACTATATATAAACAATATGGTAAAGTTTTAACCGACTTTTAAAGCGCTACAGTCTTAAATGCCTCGTTCTATTAGGATATTAAAAAAGCCAACAAAACCATATATATATTAGAATTAGAGGCGTAGGGGTATAAGCTCTATTTAGGAAATAGTAGCAAGTTAGTTAGCGTAAATAGCGATAAAGTAACTAAAATAGAATAGAATATAAAAAGGTTTATATCTAGAGAGCATTACAATACTAAGATCCTTAAGCTTAAGTAGAGAATTACTAAGATAATTCTAGAGTATAAAAAGGAAAAAGGGAGGATAATAGAAAAATATAGGAATGCTTTATATAATACTGCTAACCGTATTATTACTAACTAGTAGAAGATTAAAGAACTTAAGATACTATATAAGCTAAGGCCAGAAGGAATATATTTAGGAACCTCTAAATAAACTCTATTTCTAAAATAAGGGAAACCTAGTAAGGGTAATAAAGTTAAGGTGTAAGTATGGTAGGTTAAAAAGGGCCAAAAGCGTAGGGTAGCTTAATTAATTAGTATAAGCGGCCGCTAAGTTTAAAGTTATTTATAGAAACTGGCGCGCGGTTTATATATAAGGTCTATTTAATATACTTTATTTTATTCTAAACTATTATATCTTTAAAATTTATTAGTAGAGTTTACCCTCGTTTCTATACTTAAAAGAGAAACTATGCCCTTATTATATTATTTATTCTTAATTAATATCTAGTACGGTCCTAATTAAGGTTATGCAAATAAATACTAATAAGTTAGGTATAAAAAACCTCTAAGGGAGACGTAAGAGGTAATATAGCATATACCCCTCTAAATAGCACCTATACTATATTAATGGGAGGAAGAATACCATTAGGTTGCTGCTCTAAGACTCCTATAAGGGAGTGTCCTCATTACCTATTTTACTTCATCTACTATTTAAGCTATACTTCTATACTTTTGTAGATTGCTATAAGGTTTTATATACCTACCCCTAGCTCCTTACTGCCCTATATACGTATATACACCTACCTATAGTCCTCCTGCTTATAGTATAAATCCAGCCCTATATAACCTAACCCTCTACCCTAAAGAAATAGTGGGATAAACTAGGTGTCTTATCCTAGGGCCCTAATCTAGGTCCCCTACTATATCTCTTAGCTAAAAGATGTATAGAGGAAGATGAAAGAAATACCGTGCATATAGTAAATTTAGGCTATTAGGTAAGGTAGTATAAAGGCAGGTGGTTAGAAGGCTTATTATAGGCCTTCTGCCTACGAAGTATATATAGTTTAGTTATTATATATAGGTGCCGTATGGTATATCGTGCTTATACTGCATAAGAAGAAGGGGGATACTATAAGTAGATGCCGTGTTCGAATAGCTAATCCGAGGCACGTTAAGGCATAATGGTCGTTTTTTAAGCCTTTACTAGGGCTTACCCTCCTAGTAAAAAATTCTTTACACTACTACCACGTCGCCACACTAACGCTGCGTAGTTATATATACGTCTTTACGTTTGCTCTAGTAGTTAATTAGTATAATCTATTTAAAGGTTAGGATAAAATAAAGTTATATATTAATAATAGGGGAGCTAGAAATAAATTAGAGTATACTAAGCCTTTACGTTAAGGTTTATTACTAGGGGTGCGCTAGGTTAGTTAAGTTTATATTTTTTTTTAATTTAGCTATATACTAAAAAATGATTACTAAATAGCTAAAGCTTTATATTTTGTCTTTAACGACTAATAGGCCTTTAGCGCTTAGCTTAGTTAACACAAAGTAAAATATAGGAGTTAGGTATGAAGTTTAAAGAAGAAATAAGTTATATTACTAAAAGGCTCTAGGTGGCTATTATTAACTTTTAGAAAAGGGTAAAAAGATGCTAAAGACGGTATTATTTAACTCTTAGAGCTCTTAATTGTATTATTTATACTTTATATAGTACAGTATAACCCGCTTATTTAGGCTATATAAAGGATAGAGAGAATTATAAAGTAGATAAATAGAGAAATTATTAAAGCACCGCCTCTTATTAGTCTAAGTTATATAATAGGTCTCTTTACTTATAACTTACTAAAGGCTACTTAGGTTGCAGCTAGCTATAAAATAGAAAAAACGGTGGAAATAGGTTAAGAGTGGAGTAGGTGGATTTATTCTTAGTATTATTATACTGTTAGTAGTTAGAGCTAAAGAAGCTATTATAAGACCGTAATAAAATATGCCTTTATTTTAATTACTATATACTTTTAAGTAGGTTGTTAATTACCTAACTATATAAGGCGCCCGCTTTATTAGCTTGTTAATAATAAGGCACTTAAGGTATAGTATCTCTCTAAAGGATATCTTATAAAAGTTAGAAATCTTAATATAAAGAGGGCTTAGCTTCTCCTTTAGAATATTATTAATATTTCCGGTATTTAGATAAGTAGACGATACTGCTTATAGTATGTGTATAGGGAGTTTAAATAATATATGGTTGCAGACGAGGAGGAGGCGTAGACTCGATAACAGCGGCGTAAGCATTTTATAAGATTACCGCGTTAGCTTATTATTTAAGGCGATATATAGGAGGGGGATAGCCCGTTAAAGTTATTTAATTAAGGAACCTAGTTATAGAAGGTTAGTAAGTACTAAATAACGGGTTAAAGTATATTACCTTCGCGACTTAATTAATCGATTACGTTTAGGGAATTAGGCTAATCGAGCTTTCTATAGGTAAGGAGAAATGCGTTATAAAAAGGATTTGGACGGTGTTATATATAAGTATAGCGGTTGTAAAGAGACAGAAGCTATAGATTAAGGCGTATTAGAAATATAAAGTTAAATAATAAGAAGGTAAAAGTAGGTATATAAAGATGAATATTAGGAACGTTCTTTAACAATCTCTTAAAAACAGCTATGGTAAATAATCTAACGCGTAAAGCCTCTCCCGTAGCACTATAAAGCAATAGTTTTTATTCTCTACAGTCTTATAAGTATATAGTAAGAGTAAGCTAAAGCTCCCGCTAATTTATGCGATCTATTATATATAAGTTAAATAATACCTTACTAACCGTTGCGCAGTTCGCCATACTTTTTCTATACTAAACGTAAAATAATTACGCTCCTTACTTGATATTATATGCTTAGTTTAGCACGCGTTGGCTAGAGATCCCGTTTTACTTAATAGGAATGTCTAAGATAACTATTTTAGCTATGCTTAGCTTATATAAATACTTTAGCACTACTAACTTTGTATTTGTTACAGTAATTAGTTCCTAATTTCGTATTATAGGTTTAGGGTATACTTAGGCATATTATAACTGGAGGGAAAAGGATCTACTTAAAAAAAAGAAAAAAAGAGAATAGTAAAGCTACCTAAGGGTATATTAAGAATCTTTATAATATATCTTTACTTATTATAGATATAAAGAGGTATAGATTATATAACGCCTTATATAACAAATATATAAATATAAAAGTAGAAGAAACGAAGAAGATAATAAAGATAAGGAATAAAGTTAATAATACTAGTTACTAAGAGACTATAGCACTAAGAAGGAGTCTATTCTCACTTAATATAGATTAATAGGTAAGTTCTAATCTAGTTTAGCTGTTTAATTTACGTCTAATAACTAGTAGGGCTCTATTATAAATGCCGTTGACCTGGAAAATTCGCTAATTTTATACTTTCCTAATTATAAAGAGTAGGTTTCCGCTGCGAATACTATTATATTAGGTTGCCTAAACGTCTAGCTTCTAAGCATACCCTCCTTATCTAGCATATATCGTAATATAAGTTTGGTTTAGTATGGCTGCCTACTTTATTGCTAATAGGTAGAAGAACTGTATAGGTAACACCGTTTTATTAGGTTTACTTGGTCCAAACATTTAGTTTCCAAGTATACCCTACTTACCTAGTGGTATGGGTTGCAATATAAGTTTAACTTAATATAGCTACCTACTTTATTGCTAATAAATAGAAGAACTCTTCTTCTAGTTATTAATTTGGCTTAGACGGGTTTAGTAGCTTTAGATATTTACCCTAAGGTTTTTATATTATAAACTAGCACTTCCGTAGTAGCCTATTTATAATAATGGTTGCCAAAATAAGTAAATATTAGTTGTCTTGCATTTATCTATCCTCTAGTGTACTATACCACTCTTATTTTAGTTTTCTGTGCTATAGTATAGAAAACTATATGTTAAATATGTTAAGTATAAAGATATTAGAGTAGTACCTTAAGGTTATATAATTCTCCCAGTTTCTAAAAATTTGGGTCTAAGATATATAGCCCCTATATTAAACTCTATCGTAAGGGATTTCTACGCTAGCCTTAGTTAACAATTCCCTATTCGCCTACTCTTCTTAAATAGTAGACAACTTATAATTGTATATGGCTATTAAACCCAAAGGTATTGCTTTCGGTGTTAGATAATATGGCTTGGCTTTAAAGGTATAAGGCTTAGAGTCTTTAAAGCAATTTAAGCAGCTATCTCCTTTAAAATCGTAACGGACCTTAAAGGATTAATAAGAGAAAAGGAAAAAATAATAATATGCAATTAGGAGGACCTACTTTTCGCTACCTATATACGTCGTATACTTACTTGCATTTTAATTAAGCCTAAAGGTAGCGCTGTAAAGGGTCTATATTATTAATTAGGTGTATAAAGATTAGAAAGCGGAGTAAGTCCTATCTATCTACTATAAGATTATAGAATAATAAGTACTTAGTTTTAGAGAAGCCGACTTACCCTATTTAACTTTATAATATCTAATTTATAGTATCTGTTTTATAGTACTTTTAGAGTTAAATCGAATAATATCTAATTTATAGTACCTGGTTTGACTAAAATAGTCGTGGAGCTATAGGGTTATAGCGTAGTTTAACTAAAATATTTTCGGAGTTACTGCTTTATTAGCGACTCAGTTAATTAAGGCACGAGCACGGCAAAAGGGTCGCGTAAGCCTGTATAGTTAGATTGTCTATAAATAAGGATCTAAAGCTAGAGAAAGGAAAGGAGACGGAGGGTGGCGCCGCTTGACGTTATATACAATCCTCTAGTCACGTGACGGCAATTGTCTAAAACTGTGTGAAACTATCTGCGACTATCTGCGACTGTTTGCTATAATCCACCAATATCTATTAGCTACAATCCACTAGTTTCTACTAGCGCTGTAATATTACCCCCCCCTCTAAAAAAGCCTGCCCTTAGGCTTTATACGTCTATATTATATCTATAGGGTATTTTTATCTTTATACTTAATAGGCAGCTTATTATCTTCGCTATTCTAATATTCTATTTACTTATTAAGGTACTTTAGGGGTCCGGGTTTATTGGGGTAATAACTATAGAACTCCTAAAGCTTATAGGGACTACATATAAAGTTCTATATAGGGTACTAAGTAGGGTCTAGTTTATATCCTTTCCAACTAATATAATACTTTAGCGTTCCCCTTACAAGTTTATAGGCTAGTATTTCCCTAATTTCCTATTTGTTATTACTACTAACTTAGATTAATAGGGGCGGTTTATTCCCCCATCTGGGTAATAGGTTATTTGCAGCTTTTTATAGCTTATCCGGCGAGAAAATAGGGTAAACCTTAATTAAATCCAGGAGCTTTACTTTATATAAGTTACCTATCTTTTTAAGGACCTTATATAGTCCCGCTATCTAATAGTCTAGCTTATGGCTAGGCTATTCCGTTTTCTAGTTCTTTATCGTAACCTAGATTATATCTCCTATAGTAAAGTCGGGCTCGCGCCTATACTTATTTGCCTGCTATTCTATTAACCTTTAGGCCTTTTCTAGATTAGTACGGGCTATTGCCTAGGCTTCCTTTAAGCGCTTGGCGTACTAATGGGCTTCCTCATAAGACAGTTTCTCGCGTATGGTCTATAGTCCTTCTAGCCTATTCCAGTTAAAGCACGTTTAGGGTAAATACCCTATTTCTAGTTAGATAGGTGCAAATATTATAGAGTTATAGGGTAGGGTCGCCTGGGCGTAGTTTATTAGGGGTAGTAGTTTACCCTAATTATCCTAGAAGTAGTTAATAAAGGGCCGAAGTCTCTAGTCTAAGTATTAATTTATAATCTCCGTCTAGCTATCTATCTAGAGGTAGTATGCCGTAGAAAGCTTTAGCTTAATCCCTAGGATTTGGGTAAACTCGTTCTAGAAAGCTAATATAAACTGCGGCTTATAGTCCGATATAATGGTATCTAGTAGTCCGTAAATATAGTAGATGTAGTAGATATATAATCAGGCCGCCTCTTTAATATTAATATTCTTATAACAGGGAATTAAGAACGGGCGCTTGCTAAAGTGGTTAACTAGAATTATAACTATATTATATCCGTCGCGGTCTGTAGGTAGCTTATGGAAATCTATAGAGATATACTGCTAGGGGCGGTCGGGTATCGGAAGAGGTTTTAATAGTCCTAGGGTTTTATCTTATGGAATTATAAACCTATAGCAGTTATTGCAGTTCCGTACGTAATGGTTAATATCTATAACTATTCCGGGCTAGTAGTAACGGTCACTAATAATCTTACAGGTCTTATTTTTTCTAGGGTAGGCCGTAGAAACTTAGGTATGTACTTCGGTAATAAGCTGAGTCTATAAGTTTTATTCCTCTACTACCACTAGCTATTCCCAGTGTTTAAGTAGTCCACTTTTAAGGGACTATAGGCTAGTAACGTTCCTTACCTTTTTGCGGTACTCCTGTAAAGAAGGGGCCGTATAGTTTGCCTATAATAGTTTATTAATAAGGTCCAATTCTATAGAGTTAATAGGATATATCTTAGCATCTAAAGAGTCCGTATTTAGTTCTGCCCGTATTTAGGGGTTAAGGTATTTTAGTTATAGTAGCGTCTAGGTCCGTAATAAGATCTTCACAGCCGTCTGGTTATCTAAGTCTTATTTACGCCTTATAAAAGCGTCCGCACGGTTTATAGCGCCTAGTTTATATATAATTAAGAAGTTAAACTAAAATAGGGTATCTACCTAGCGTGCCTGCCGGGCTATAAGAGCCTTAGTTGTTGTAAAGTATTTTAGGGCCTTATGATCTGAAACTACCTTAATCGGCTTAGGGGTCCCCTCTAGCTATATACGCCAGTGCTAAAAGCTAGAGATAATAGCCAGCATTTCTTTGTTATAGATGTGGTAGTTTAGCTTAGCATTTATTATAGTCTTTAAATAGTATATAATAGGGTACCATTCTCTATCCGGTTACTTTTAGGAAAAAATACTAGCTATCGCGCCGTTTAAGGCATTAGTTTTTAGTATTAAGGGCTGTTCTGGGTTAAAATGGGCAAATAGGGGAGCTGATACTAGCCGTTTTTTAAGCTTATTAAAGGCTTGCCTATATATAGCGTTAAAGTAGAAGGGCCGGTCTTTTCTAGTAAGATAGTTAAAAGGCCGGGCAATCTTGCTGTAATTCTTAATAAAGCGTTAGTAGAAGTTATAAAAACCTAAAAATAATTATACCCCCTTTATAGTCCGTGGGGGTGCCCACTGGTTAATTATAGCCGTTTTCTTTGGGTCGGCTTTAATTTCGTTTATACTAATAATAAAACCTAGGTACTTTGTACGCTTAATACTAAACTCTAACTTCTTAATATTAACCTAAAGGCTAGCCTCGCGGAGCCGTTATAGGACTTTATAGACGTGCTCCTTATGTTCTAGCTTATTCTTAAAGTAGATTATAATATTATCTAAATAGGCTGTATAGAAGTTGTTAAGGTAGTTAAAGAGTATATCGTTTATATACCGCTGGTACGTAGCTAGTCCATTAGTTAGTCTAAAAGGGAGTACCTTATATTTATACGTTCCGTAATAGGTCTAAAATATAGTAAAATCTTTAGACCTAGGGTTTATCCTAATTTAGTAGAAGGCCTAGAAGATATTAAGCTTTATAAAAACCTTAGCTTTACTTATTTAGGCTAAAGTCTTATTAAGTAGGGGTAGCGGATAGCGGTCCTTACGGGTTATATTGTTTAGCTTATAGTAGTTAATATAGAAGCAGAGTCCTCTATTTAGCTTTTTAATAAAGAGAATAGGCGAGGCAAAAGGGGCTTAGCTAGGCTTAATAAAGCCCTTATTTAGGTTATTGATAAGATACTGTATTATGGCCTATAATTTAGTAATAGACTACTTGTAGAGGGGGCTAAAGCTAAGGGTATTTTCCTTACCCTGCTTAATCTTAATCTTGTGGTTATATAGTCGGTGAGGTAAAAGTATATTAGACGCTGCTTTAGAGAATATGTCCTTAAATTTCTGGTATTAATAGGGTAGCTTTTGTTTTACTAGTTCCTTATCTATAAGCTCGCTTTTTTATCCACTAATCTTACTTTCCTTTTCCTTAATTATTTAATTAACTTCGTATAAGCTAGTCGTAAAGGCGACAGTATTAGGCTAAACTAAGTTCTAGTAGAATCCTACGGCACTAATATAGCAGATATTAACTAGTGGGAGGTCCGCTGGTTTCTTTGCGGATATATTCGTCGGTTTATATTTTATGGTATAGTGTTTATAGTCTTCCTTAGCTCGCGTTCTATTTTCCGTAAGTTATCTTTCCTGTCTATTAGTTTAGTATAGCGTCTAATATTCCTGGCTTTCCTTTATAGCTGCGTAGGGCCTAAGTCCTTCGTAGTTAACTTAGCTAGGTTATTACTAGCTTCCTAGGTCTCTAGTGCGGGTGGCGTAATATAGTTAGTCTAGGGGCGGCGTAGTATATAGATCTATTATGGGTTAAGCTGTATATCTTTCTTAAAGGCCTAGTCTCTATGCATAGTATTTGCCTAGTAAATAGTATTAATATAGGGCCGTATAAAGTTTTTTATTATAATACTAATTTCTTTTATAAAAGAAGGGGTTAGGGGTAGGGTTTTGGGCTAGATAAGCCGCCTATTTTGTACATTAAGCTATAAGCCTAAATAGGCTAGCCATTTTCTTTTTAAGATTATATTGTGGCTTCCTGGGTCCGTAATAAGGAAAGGGATATTATACTACCTTTGTCTGTTAACGCGGAGGTAAATCTATAAGATGGTTATAATAGGTGGTTCTATCCGCCCGTTATACCTATAAATAGGAATTGGTTTAGGCAGTTCTTTAATAGGTATATTTAAAAAAAATTAGCCAGCTTTACTGTATATTGGGTATCTATTAAGGCAAAGGCATTTACTCTAGGGTTAGCTAAAGCAGAGGTTAAAACTTAATATCTATTGCAGAATAAAGTATAAGGGATAGTGCAGCTTCTTCTATTAACTAGCCGACCTAGATTAATATGTGACATATTAATCCCTTTTAACCCTAAAAAGGAGTCTTCCTCTAGGGTTCCTCTTTTTCTAACTCTATGCTATCCTTCTAGATTAACAGGACCTCGTCCGCCTTTGCGTTTATTAGGCAATCCTTTATATAGTAGCCTTTCTAACTATAAGAGAAGCAAGCTTCTTAATTACTAAGGGCCTATATATAGGGGTTGCTATATATAGGCCGGGTATTTACTAGACCTATAGCAGGACTAGCTATACGGCTAGCTGCTAAATTGGCGGTAGGCTGTATAGGTAGTGCTGTAGGGGTTGCTAGTCGTGCTAGGGCATTACGGGCCGTTCTTATATTGCTTATAGTCTAATTTAAAGGGGTTTTGGCTTTATACCGTTTAGCGCGTACCTTAATTCGGCAAAGGCCTTAGTTAATAGCTAAGCACTAGTCCGTAAGTTCCTTTAGCGTCTATATAGTAATAAAAACCAGTAGTATAGCTCGCTATAGGTCTGGGGTAAGCTTGTTAAATAGGTCTAGTATTAAATCTTTTTAGGAAATTTAAGCTTAGTTAGCTAGGTGCAGAAAGCGGGTCTAGAAAGCTAAAAAGGTCTCTATTGTTTTTATATTTAGGCTTTTATAATTAAGTTGGGCGTTTTATACTTTAAAGGGGTCCTTATAAATAGAAGATAGGTAGACGATTATCTCTTCTCTAGAGGAAGGGATCTGCCGAATCCTATATATATCGCGGACGTAAGTGCGTCTATGCGTCCCTACCGGTACAGCTAAAGACATAGGCCATTTTAGCCCAAGTAGTAGGGAAGTAATCCGCATTAACTTTAAGCTTATCCTATAATTAAAGCTTCTAATTGTTAAATATAGGGTCAGTTCCATCTATAAGTAATAGGGGGTCCGCAACCTTCGCGGACCGCGACGATTCTAATAATATATATTAGGCTAGGGCCTTAAGGACTATAGTAAGTCTTTAAGTGTCTAATAACTCTTCGCTAGGTATAGGGGGTTCTCTAGCTTTAAGTAGCTCTTAAAGTTATTTAATTTTGGCATTGGTTGCTATAAGCTCCACCTAGAAGTTTAAGTTAGTTACTATTTTACTATCGGAGGTATTTAAGGGTCCTGCAGCTGCTTTGCCGGCCGCTGTGGTTCTTGGCATAGTAATACGATTATTAGGGTAACTTCTAATAAGATTCTGCGGGGGTTCTAGTCTGTGCGTTTTTTTATAGATCTTGTTATTCTTTTCTATTCTTTTGGTTCTGTTTTGTTCTTTAAGTTCTAGTAATAGTCTTTAGGTCTGCTTCTGTATTCTATTCTTATTTATAGTTTATAAATATTTTTAAGTTCCTTCTTAGGAAGAAGAATAGATAAGCTTTAGCTAATATTAGCGACTTAATTAATTAAGGCATAAGTACGGCAAAAGGGTCGCGTAAGCCTATACGGTTGGATTGTCTATAAACGAGGATCTAAAGCTAAAGAAAGGAAAGGAGACGGAGGGTGGCGCCGCTTAACGTTATATACAATCCTCTAGTTACGTGACGGCAATTGTCCAAAACTGTGTGAAACTGTCTGCAACTGTCTGTAACTGTCCGCTATAATCCACTAATATCCATTAGCCACAATCTACTAGTTTCCACCAGCGCCGTAATATGCTTTAGGCTATAGATTCTATAATATCTAATTTATAGCGCCTCCTTTAAAATAGTTTAAAGCTACTACTTTAGGCTATTAAGTCTATAGTATATAGTTTGTAGAGTTATATTTATTAGTTATGGCTTAGGCTATATATATAGCAAACTATTATATTTCTTTAAAAAAAACCAATTGTAATAATAAACTATATAACAACTAATTAAGTTCTAAACGTACCCTTTAAATACAATCTGTAATATAATAATTAGTAATATAACTAGTCTAATTCGCTTATTGGTTAGGTGGTTTTTAGTAAAAACTTACACTAGTTTAATTTGGTTTAGCTCTAACTAAACCAATTATATTACTAATAATAATGCCATTTAATTAACAAAAAAATGCTTAGAAGTGCCTATAGTGTAAGCTTAGAAGCTTTAACCCTATAAAAGCTTAGTAAATCCCTAGATTAGTATAAGTAAGCTATAGTTCTTACGTCTAAGTCCATTTTGTAGAGTTATTTAAGTTATTCCTTTACTCTATTATCTTTCTACAACCTTATATTAATGTCGTATAGATTATATTTAGGTTTTTTTAGGTCCTACTGTTTACGTTAAACTGCTATAAGGGTATAATCTAGAAGGAATTCTTTGTATATTTCTAGTTTTATTCCTTTTAAAGATAGGTAAATAAGGATAGCTACCTTATAGTTATCCTATGGCGTGCCTGGTATAGCTATAAAAAAAATAAGGCGTAACCGTTTAAATATAGAATAATAGCGAAATGGTAATATAGCAATAATTATAAAGATTTAAATAATATTCTTAATGCTGTGCTGCACTTATAGACGATATTGCTTTAATACTAGGTATGTTAAGTTCTCTTTAATAGCTGTTATAGTATTATATTTTTAACTAATAATTGGTTTATAAGTAAGTAAGGGTAATATTAAAGGGTAGGGGTCTTATAAGTGGCTTATCTGGTAAAGTAAGGGATAAAGCTTATAGAAAGGCTGGTATTAAATATAATAGCTCTAGATAGGCTTCTATAAAAGAGCTAGTTTAGAAGGTTAAAGTTAGCCCTCACATTTTAAACTAGTAAGCGCTTTATACTAAAAGCTAACTAATAATAAAATGTTAGTGCTAGGCTTAAGCTGGTATAGAAATTATAAATAAAATTACTATATAAAACACTCGCATAATTAAACGTCGACGCTTTATCTCCGCTTATATTCTTAAATAAGTTATTTATCCTTTACGTCAATTACTATGGGGTAGAGTAAAGATAACCTAAATAACCTAAAAACAATTGCTAAGAAAGACAAGATAGTAGCTAAAATTACCGTCCTCTTTAATGAAATGTCTATAACTATAATAAGAACTATAAATAGTATACAGGCTAAGTATATAGAGTTAGGTTTGCTTTATATGGTAATAAAGAAAGTAAAGAGTATAAAGAAAGCGAGAAAAAGAAGTATAAAGAAAGTAAGAAGAGGAGGTACGAAAAACGCGAGAAAAGGAGACGCTACGGTTATAGCTAGTGATGGTAATACCTTAAGCATATCTTATTAAACCCTTATTAATATATCTTTAAGCCCTAGCGGATATATAAGTTGTAGTATAAAATTATAACTATTCCTAATACGGGTACTAGAAGTATTTAGATATACCTTTAGGGGAGTATAGAAAAGCAGAATGGAAATTATTTTATAAGGATAAGGAGTAGAAAAGGTAGGATATTTAAGCTTTAAAATTATTCTATATATAGGGGTGTATATAGCGTAGATACAGGCTAAGGGTAATATAGCCCTTATTTAAATTGGACGGGCTTATTTAAAGTAGAATCGGTAAATCTATAAGCGAAGTTTAGAAGGAAGGTTAAGAATATAACTGGGCTGTTTATTGTTATAGGCTAAGCGAATTATTTTTATAATAAGAAAAGAAGGATAGTGTCCCGCTTTAGCCTTATATTAATTACTAGTATAGGGCTAGGCTTTTCTTAGCATATTTTACTATAATAGTTATAGTCCAGAACTTGCTACTTAACTTTTTAACTTTTTAATCTAAAGATTATAGATAGTAATTCCGAGATCGACGAACAACCCTAGTAAGACCCCTATTAACCCCAAAAATAGCCTATAAAACTTATCCTATATTATAGGGAGGGCTTACCTACTTTATAGCAAATGCCGCTACTTTTTAAGGCTAAGGAAATTATAAAATTTCGGAAGAATGGTAATATGTCCTATCTTATTTAATAGGAGGAAAGTGTTATTACTAGAAATTGCTTGCTTAGGAACTAATTAGGCGCAGATATTCTCCATAAAATATATAAAATCCGCTTATACTTTAACCTGGACTTAACTTTATATGTCCCTTTTAGGGAATTTATTTACCCTATTAAAGGAGATAAGCTATATGGAGTTATATAGAAAGATTAATGGTTTTCTAATATATGCCTTGCTACTAAAGGATAGTTGCTTTACAAGTATTAGAGTTACCAATTTTTAAATAATAATCGATACGTTCTTTAAAATAAGTCGAATAGTTTAGGTATATTAATAGATCTTTAGTGTTATAGTTAATAAAAAAGGGTAGATTAGAAGGATAGGATAGAGAGCCAATTAGTTAATAAATTTGGTATATTAGATATTAAATAAAGCCTTATAGCGCCCTAATTTAACTTTCTAATAGTTGCTGTTAGTAATATACTAAAAGATAAAAGATAACTCTTATAGAGCGGAAAAGAGATAAAGGAACGGACTGTAAACCTAAGACATTATACCTATCCTGCGACTATACCCCTATATATTTTAATAAAAACTGCTATATATCCCTGTTATAAAAGGGCTTTACATTACTTTAGCCTTTATCTGCCTTGTATAGAGCAGTAAGGGTTACCGCTAATGTTGCGCCTTATAAAAAGCTAATAATACTATCCACGGGACTGCCTACCTTAATTTTCTTATATAGTAGATTCTTTAATAGATATTCCTATAACTTCTATAATATCTAGGCAATTTCTACTGCCTAGCGAGCTAGAGGTGGATTTATTTGTTGTTTTACCCCCTTTCCCTTAACAGAAAATTCTTCTTAGGGGTAGTCCTAGCTTATAAGCGAGGCATGGATAGGAACACCAAAACCACTACCACTACTACCATCACTAATACCAAAACTAGACTTTTCCTAGGTTTTTCTTCTATAAAAAGCAAAAGCCTAATAAAATAGGGTGTGTAGGTACTTTTCTATATCTCTTTTAGTCAGATTTTCTTTAATAAGAGGAGGATTGCCTTTAGGGCTTTTCTACTAGTAAAAGCCTAACAAGTCCTTTTTTTAGTAGGTTTTTCTACTTCTAATAAGAAAAGAAAATAACTACACTAGTCTTTTTTAGCTAGTTTTTCTGCTACCTTTTAGCCTAATCTCCCTAGAAATCTTCTAGTAGGATTAGTAAGGAGAAAAGGGTGTAGAAGGAAGTAAAAACTAGCAAAGTTTTTTGCCTAGTTTTTTACCTCTAGGACTAGGAGATAAGAGACATAAGGAGGTTATTATCTACTGTAAAAACTAGGAAACCCCCCTATATAAAATACCGAAGCCTAGTAGGCCTAAAAAAAATAAAAACAACCTCCTTTAGAAATAAGTAATCATTAGTCTAATATATTCACTTTTTCCCTCCCCTGTTCTTCTTCTTTAGGCCTATTTAGGGTAGGAGAAAAAAGAGAACATCCTTAGTCTTCTTCTGAAAATGAAAACCAAAACCAAAACCCTATAAAAAAGATAATAAAACCAAATACTACTACGGATAGTATACCTAGCATATCTTTCCCTCCCCTTTCTCCAAAACAACACCTAAGTTAGGCTTTAGAAAGCCTAACTTAGGCCTATAAAGGGCTAGAAGAAGAAGAAAAAGAACAAGTTAAAAAGCTAGAGGACTATATACGGAGCATTCTAGTAGGAGAGACCCCCTTTATACAAGGAAAAGAAAGGGCAAAAGATGTCCTAAGAGGACTAGTAGAAGAAGTAAGAGCTCTCCGTAAGGAGGTAGCTCCTACTAAAGAAACTTACGTAAAGAGGCTAAAGAAGGACCTCCCTTCTTCGTCCTCCCTACCCTCCTTATTATCACTACCACCACCTTTTACTCCTTCTTCTTTTAGTAGGAGTTCTACTTCTACTAGAAGTAAGAAAAAGCAGCTATAAAAAAGGAAGCTAGTCCTAATTACAGATGAAAAGGACCAACCTTTAAATACCTTCTCTATACAGAATAAAGTTAACTAACTATTTGCATCAAAACTGCAAGTAGAAAAGCCAGTGCTAGCGTCTATAGCTAGAACTAAAGGAAAACAAAATATTCTCCTTACAACTGCAGAAGAGTATAATGCAGATTCCCTGATTAAATATAAGGATATCTGGTATAACTGCTTTATCTTTTAAAGAGAACAAAAACTAGAACCTTGGGTTTAAATTATAGCCTATAGGGTTCCTACCTTACCTTTTCTAAAAAAGGGAGGCTTAAAGCTTCTAAAAGAAGAAATTAAAACCTTTAATCCTATAAGGATACAAGGACTACCTAGATGGATCTTATCTAGTATAAAAAGACACAATCTATAGACTAGATTTGGCTCTATAGTTTTTACTATAAAGAATAAAGGAAAAAGACAAGAAATCCTTAAGTAAAAAGAGATATCAATTACAGGTACAGCTACTAAGGTAGTAAAATACCTTAAAGTCTCTCCTACTACGCAGTGCACTAGCTGCTAAAAATTTGGCCATATAGGAGACAGATGCTCTACTAGGGCCTATAGATACTATGCGGCTATATATCTATCTAAAGACCAGGCCTGTCCTACCTATATAATAATAGGCAAGCCTTACAAGCATACTACCCCTCTTTACATTAATTGTAAAGAAAAACACTTTACTAATAGTAAAGACTGCGAGGTTCTTAAAGCAGCTAAACTAATACGTAAAGAAGATTCTATGGAAGAATCAAATTACTGTGCTTTGCGAAAGTATTGCGAAAATCAAGATTAAGCGAGCCTCCCCCCGCATGCGCTTGCTTTACAAAAACGCTTCTATAACTACCAAAAATAAGTCTTATTTTATAAAGCTAGTAGATAGAACTATAAAATAGATACTGCTTTATAATTTTAAATACGTAGCAGCTTAGTAAATAACGTGGTTGTAGAATTTAAGGTAGTAAAGCGTTGGGCTGAGTACAACGTTCAAATCGCGGTTTTCGTTGCCAAGACTGCCAAGATACAACGCTTTCTAAGTTTCTCGAGCCTAAATACTAACTACCCCTTAAAGCTCTACTACCACGTTATATACTAGGTTGCTATATATCTAAAATTATAAAGCAGTATCTATTTTATAGTTTTATCTACTAGCTTTATAAAATAAGACTTATTTTTGGTAGTTATAGAAGCGTTTTTGTAAAGCAAGCGCATGCGGGGGGAGGCTCGCTTAATCTTGATTTTCGCAATACTTTCGCAAAGTACAGTAATAGGATTCTAGAAGGAGGTAACTCCTACTAGGCTCTTAAACGATATTAAAGAGCAAAAGGATAGAAATAAATTGCAAATAGACAGGGATAGGCGTTAGGATTTCTTATAGTTTTTCCTACCGTTTTCTCATTCCCTAGTAGTTGCAGTAACTTAGTGTTTTACTAAGGAACTATAAATTCCTAGTTTAGGGGTTTATAAACTACTAGGATATAGTTACTAGTATATATTAAGCTGCCTAGAAAGGATTTATATATATAGAACTATGGCGCCATAGCCTGAGGCTGTATGCGCAGTAGCCTATATACTAAGGTTAAACTTTACGTAAGATATTTTATAAATAATTGGGATTTCATACCCCTAATACCCCGCTTTTACTATACTATAAATCTACGTTAGCTAGATATATCTAAATACCTATATTATAAAAAGTTACAGAAATATTATATTTTATTATAAGTATTATAGGCTAAAATTACCTAGCGCAGAGGCACTCTATAAAAACGCTCTTAAAATTAATACTATATAAGGCAAATTAATTTATAACTGTAAACTCTATACTTTAACACACTATAATATAAAAAAGTCGGATTTTATAAACTCCCCTCTACTAAAAGCTAAGAATTCTTATATTATATAGCATTTTCCAATTCTATATTCTAAATAATAAAAGCTAAATAAACACTTAGTAGATTATGCGTAGTCGCTAGACCGGTTTAAAATAAGACCTATTATCTTATCCGAAATATTCAAAATAGCTTACTTCTTTATCAGTATCCTAGGGACCTCGAGTTACTCTATACCCCTAGTCCTCTTCGCCTAGATATATATATTTTAATCTATTGTATTATACTACGTACAATCGCATCTAATTAAAAGCGCGTATTTATTACGCTAATTAAAATGCGTAGATTTTTACCTAAAAAAAGGTAAATGGCCGTATGTATTACTTTAAAAGGTATAAATAATTACTGGGATTAACGCGCGCTTTTAACTAAATGCGCTAGAATAGTGTAGTATATAGTGTTTAATTTACAGTGTTTGATTTCTAGTATAGCGCCAGTAGGCTAATTAACTAGTACGGTGCCCTTAGGGTTAGGTCCCTAGTGTTTAGTTTATAGTAACTAGTTTATAGTATAATACTAATAAGGCTGTTTAACTAGTGGGGTAGTATAGGTCATATCCTATATTAGCTTACTTATAAGCGCCGGGGCTTAGGTTCGTTAATTGTTATATAAGAGTTTAATTAATAGATCTAGGTAAGTAATAGTCTCCTTATATAAGCACTTTAAGGTATTAAGCTCTTATAATACTTTCTAGGCTATAAGATTTTATTTATAAGCCGTAAGCATCTGGCGCGTAATATAGTTAAGCCTTTATTTATAGGGCGAGATGTAAAATAAAGTCCCTAGCTCTAAGCCTATAGAATTAATAATATGCTAGTAGGAAAAACTAGAAACCAATTAATTTACGGATTAGCAATCTAGCTACCCTCTATAAAAGTGCTAAATCTATAGCTAGCGAGAGACTGTTTAGACCGGCCTATAAGGTTATTGTATACTAAAGCCGATCCATGCTAGAGCCTTATATAATTGCGCTCCGTTAGTTAAATATATTGGTAAAAACCATTAGGTATACTTACTAATTCTTACCTATACTATATTCGCGTATTAAAATTAAAATTATTACTTTTTTTTGTAGAATCTATAACTAAAAAATTTTAAATTTCTATTACAGCCATAATATAACTAGACTGTAAGAGTACCTAAGCAGCCCTCTATTCTCTATAAGCATATTATTCTTATATAAAAGCTAAGGAGTAAAGTAATAAAGAGCACTTAATAACCCTTATAAAGATAATAGAGCCTATTTCTAAAACTCTAGGTACTAGAAAATTATAACTAAGATATCTTTTAACTATACTACTTAATAAATCCCTTAGCTTAATACCATCTAACATTTTAACTAATTATAGATAGAGATTTTATGCCACCTTTAGCTGTCCCTTTCTTGTTAACCATATATATACTTTTACTACTACCTCTTTAATAGTGGCTTTATTAGTAAGTTTTTTTATTATTAAATACGGTCTAATTCTAACTCGTATTAGATTATAGCTGAAAATCTTTATACCTCCAGTATTAAGGCTTTTTAGGCTAGGATATTATTCCTACTTACTTCTACTGTTTTTTAACCTACCTTTACCTCCTTATCTAATATATTTAGTTATAAACCGGTACTTCTACTAGCTTTAACCCTTTTTACTATTAGGGCTATTATTACCGCTATTCTTAGCAACTTTATGCTAATGTTTATTAGCCGCTTAATTTAAGGTGTGGGTAGAGAAGGTATCTCCGCCCTAACCTATATTATTATTACTAATATAGTAAGGCTAAAAGAGAGAGGAAAATGGCTTAGGCTGGTTACTATAATGCGGGCATTTAGCAATATAATATGCCCTATACTTAGAGGTTTACTAGTAGAGAAGGTTTCTTAGGTAAGGCTAAAAGAGAGAGGAAAATGGCTTAGGCTGGTTACTATAATGCGGGCATTTAGCAATATAATATGCCCTATACTTAGAGGTTTACTAGTAGAGAAGGTTTCTTAGGTAAGGCTATATACTATTTAATAACGCCCGCTAAATTCTAACAAAATTATAGAGATGGATATTTTGGCTTAATATCTCATTTTGTCTACTCTCCTTTTTAATAATACTATTCTTTCTAAAACTTAAACCTAAAGATGGTAAAATTAGTAATAAAATTAGGCAAATAGATTGGGTGGGATTATTTATCTTTATTACTTCTATAACGGCCCTGCTTATTTCTATTACTTAGGTAAGTATAAATGCTTTAATATTAATAGCTATGCCTAAATGCTAACTCTCTTAGGGTAATGTAATATACTTATAGTATTATTAAAGAATAGTAGTTCCTCTTATACTAAGCGTATTCGGCTTCCTTAGCTTTACTTTTTAGTTAAAATATATATCGCGTAAACTAATACTTTATAGTAGTATGTTTAGAGATTCTATATACCTTATAACTTACTTTACTATAATTATCTATGGTATGTTTCTGTTATTAGTTCTCTACTATATAGTAAGCTTTCCCTCTATACTTATAGTAGCCTAAGACCTAATGCACTACTAGCCACTATATTTTAAAGCAGCTAAAGGTTTCTTATTAATTTCTACGAGGATTATATTATTCCCCTAGACTTTTACTATTAGCCCCGCTGCCGCCATTATTGGGCTCTTTATTACTTGTAGTGGCCGTTATCGCTAAATAATATAAGTTAGATAGCTCCTTACTACTATTAGTAGTGGCTTACTTGCCTTACTTAAAGTGGATACTATAGCTGTTATATAAGCAAGTATCTCCCTAGTTAATGGCCTAGGACTTAGAATATTATACCTAGCTATAAGTTTTACTATCTAAGCTGCTATAAGTAGTTAAGATTTGCCTTTTATTGCAGCACTTTACTCGTTCTTCCATAGTTTTAGCTAAATGCTAGGGGTAGGTATTATAGGCGTTATCTTCTAAAATAAAGTTAAAAAGTATCTGTTAATATACCCTAATTTCGCTTAAAAGTAGCGGAATTAAGTAGAGATATAAGTGCGTTAGTAAAGGTAATTAGGCGGATGTTAATAGAGGAGGATAGTATAAAAAGAGAGCTAGTTATAGCTTATATGGATAGTTTAAGAGTGCTTTAGGTAATAATTTGTATACTATTAGGTATTATATTTATAGCCGGCCTTTTTATAAAGGAAAGATTACTAGAGAGAGGTGCGGATATAGATTAGGAATTTATGTTTAATATTAAACCTAGGGGTAATACTACTAGGGTTAAGGTAATATAAGGTAGAAGTAAAAGGATTGGTTCCGGTAGAAGCCTAAGTCTCCTTTATATTAGTGTAATTATAACCTAGCCACTTAAATAACGGTCCTTAGTATAAAAATAGATTTAGTATTAATTCCTCCTAGAGATGGTTAATTACTTAGTAGAGCCTTTTAATATCCTAAACGCTTATAGGGTATAACTTAGCTAAGCTATTTAAACTGGGCGAACCTTAGTTTTAGTAAGCTTAAACCTACTATATCTTTTTTTATAAATATTATTTGTCTAATAAGTTTGCTTCTTTTCTTTAACCGCTTTATAGAGGTAAGTACGGTAAAGGCTAAGATATTTACTATTATAGGGCTCGAAAATTAGATTCGGCGTATAGTTAAAGATAATTAAATAGTTTTACCCAATATAAAAATGCTAGACTAGCGAAAACTTAAAGTAAATTAAATAATAATAGAGCAAGTTGCGAAAATTAGGCTATATTAACGATGCTTAAATAAGGGCGCATTTAACTCTTTATTTGGACATTATAGTACTATAAGTTAGGCTTTTATTTATCCTAGAAAGGACTTTGTTACTTTTTAATATAAGGAGAGACTGCTTAGGTCTAGGCTAACTTATAAAACTTCTAACTCGCCTTTTCTAGTTTCTCGATCTTCTTTTAGGTAGTAAAAATTCGGTTAGTTGCATTATTTAACGCCATTTAGTGTTCTTGCTGTATATTAATCTTCTTTTTCTTATGCTAAGCGATCTTAGCTTTAAGCTTTTCTTTTAGAGGCCCTTGTTCTACTTAAGCCTAATATATCTTATTAAGATTGGGATCGCTACTTAAATAACGCTTATAATCTTTAACCTTTACCTATTATACCTTTAAGGCCTTATTAACCTTTACGAGCTCTACTTATAAGGTAATAACTTTATTAGCTATACTATAGATATTAGAAAGCGCCTTATTATATTAATAAAGGAGAGATTTATAAGCGTTAGAGGATTCTAAAGGCTTTTATTGCTTATCTCTAAGTATTTAATTATAAGTAGCGCACTTATTGTTTAAAAAAGTATAGAAACTTCGGTACTAATATAGTTCCCTATAAAATACCTTAATAGTGCTGCATATATTATACAGTTTTTTATTAATAGCCGAAAATTTTAAATTAAGAGGAAGATATAAAGGATAAGTTTTGTTTATCTTTTCTATTATAATAGTATTATATACCTAGTAAAGTTAAATAGGAACAACCTAAAAGGGATTGTTCTGTGCTTACGTTAATATACTAAGGAGCTAAGTTTTAAAAATCTATAGGTATTAATTAGTAGGATTAGTTTTATATATTTAAGTAACTATTACAACTTATATAGAAAATATAAGAAGATAGTAGCATTTAAAAACGGTCCTATTTATAGCTTTTAGGTTATTAATAGATTGGGAAACTACGGGGCTTAGTATACTTTAAAGTTAGAAGCTATTTTAGTATTTAAAATTACGTAATTTAAATATATTTAGTGGGGAATGAACGGATAATAATAGCCGCCCTAAAAGCTCACTTTTAAGCTATATACTATTAACTAACTTTAGGAATATAGATTTTATACCCCTAAGGATAAATATCCTAAAAGGCTATTTTAAATCCTTCTCTAAAGTAATAAGGGGGAAGGATGAAGACGGTAGATGCTTTAGGGAATATAGAGCACTACAAACCCCTAGGCACCTACTACTAGACTACAACCTATATAAAGAAGAAAGAAGAAAAATGCAAAAGAAACTAGGCTCTTCTCTCTCTCTAAAGAAGCTATTTTGTACACAAAAGGAAGAGAGGCGCTTTTCCTATTTCTAAGTAGGACAGGGATAGCTACTAGAAAGTGGCTAATAACAGCAGGATCTATAAAAGGAGGTAACTCCTACTAGTCTCCTAGTAAAGAGATATTAGTAAGCAAAAGGACAGAATTAAATTACAAAAGGATAGGGATAGGCGTTAGGATTTCTTATTTCTTATAGTTTTCTACCGTTTTCTCATTACCTAGTAGTTGCTTATAACTTAGTACTT